>ENA-UOVV01000683-UOVV01000683.1-compost-metagenome-genome-assembly--contig:-NODE-683-length-35576-cov-93.963374_pt1 | contig 35576 bp, 27 predicted proteins | sample MGYA00238155_ERZ761577 | MGnify/ENA primary metagenome ERZ761577 (study PRJEB28898, sample SAMN06268775) | compost metagenome | isolation source: Emeryville, CA | place: USA:Emeryville, CA | collected... | reverse complement strand
CGGTGGAAAGAGTGGTGTCTGCGTAGTGGAAAAGTGGATGCGGTGGTCGAAAGGCAGGAGACGGGGGCTTACATTTCGGCCCAGGTGCGGAGGAGGTTGTGGTAGACGCCGGTGAGCTGGACGACGGACGGGTGATCGGGCTTTTCGGCGGCGAGGCGCTGGATGGCGACGTCCATCTCGAAGAGCATCGAGCGGTGGCCGTCATTGCGGATCATGGACTGCAGCCAGAAGAAAGAGCAGAGACGCGTGCCGCGGGTGACGGGCGTGACGCGGTGCAGGCTGGTCGACGGATAGAGGATCATGTGACCGGCGGGGAGTTTGACGGATTTGGAGCCGTAGGTGTCCTCGATGATGAGTTCGCCGCCGTCGTATTCGTCGGGATTGGCGAAGAAGAGCGTGCAGGAAAGATCCGTGCGAAGGCGATGGCCGGTGCCGGGGATGATGCGGATGGAACCGTCGACGTGCGTGCCGAAGGTCTGGCCGCCGGAGTAGCGGTTGAACATCGGCGGGAGGATGTGCAGCGGCAGGGCGGCGGACATGAACAGCGGGTTGCCGCTGAGCGCGCGAAGGATCGTGGCGCCGACTTGTTTCGCGACGGGGTTTTCGACGTCGAGCTGCTGGTTGTTTTTGACGCGTGCGCCCTGGTGGCCGGCGGTGGCCTTGCCGTCGATCCACTCGGCGGACTCGAGCAAGGCGCGGGCTTCGGCGACTTGGGCGGGCGTGAGGACGTTGGGGATGGAGAGGAGCATGGGATGGAAAAGCTGAGAGCTGAGAGCCTAGAGCCCAGAGCAAGAATGTGAGGTGGTTCGGCGGTTTAGCTCTGGGCTCTGGGCGATTGGCTCCTGGCTAGATTAGAACCGGAGGTCGGCGCTGAGGATGTAGGTGCGCGGGTCGCCGTAGTAGGCGCGGTTGGAGTTGTTGTTGATCGCGCGGGCGTAGAGCTTGTCGGAGAGGTTGTTGATATTCACGCGGACGCTGAAGTTCTTGGTGACGTCGTAGACGAGGACGGCGTTCAAGATCCAATGCGACGGGAGCTCGGCGAGGTTGGTGTTGTTGAGCGAGACGCGGGACGCGCCGGTGTATTGCGCGCCGCCGCCGATGGTGAGGCCGAAGGGCAGGCGGTAGGTGGTCCAAAGATTGCCGGACCATTCGGGGGTCCAGTTCAGTTCGGAGCCGTCCTGGACGGGATTGGCGGCATTGGAGTTTTCGGAATCGAGGAAGGAGAGACCGCCGAAGAGTATCCAATTATTGGTGATGCGGCCGGAGACGCCGGCTTCGAGGCCTTGGACGGTTTGGTCGCCGTAGAGGGTGGGGACGCCGTTGGTGTCGGAAGCGACGGCGATGTTGGTGCGTTCGCTGCGGAAGAGCGCGAGCGAGGTGGTGAGCTTGCGATTGAAGAAGTCCCACTTGGTGCCGAGCTCGTAGTTGTAGGATTTCTGGGGCTTGGCGTTGGGCGAGTTTTGTCCGGTGGTGCCGGGCGTGCCGTTGCTGCGGGAGCCGTTGTCGTTCGAGAGATTGCTCGTGCCGGGCGGCTGGGCGGCGACGCCCCAGGAGACGTAGTAGGAGCCGTTGGGGGCGGGTTTGAAGACGAGGCCGAGTTTGCCGGTGAGGAGGAGGTCGTCGGTGTTGAACGGGGCGGTCGTATTCGTTGTGCGATCGAAGATGTCGTAGGAGACCTCGTAGTATTCGATACGCGCGCCCCCGGTGGCCTGCCAGCGTTCGGAGAGGCGGATGGTGTCGTAGGCGTAGAGCGCGACGGTATCGATGCGGATGTCGTCGATGAAACGATACGTCGGCGCGAAATTGGTGATGGGGCGGGCGGGGTTGGGATGGTAGGGGCTGGTGCCGACGACGAGCGTGGGATCGGTGGGCTCGCCGGCGGTGGTGACGTTGACGGTTTTGGAGAGTTCGCCGTTGGTGCCGAGGCCGGTCCAGTCGCGGAGGGTTTCGCCGTTTTCGCGGATGAGTTCGAGACCGCCGGCGAAGGAGTGATCGAAACGGCCGGTGGTGAACTGCGAGGCGATGTTGGTCTGGTTGACGAGCGTTTCGATCTCGCGGGCGAAGGCTTGGCGGTTGGTAACGACGAGCTCGGTCCGCTCGCCGGTGTTCATGTCGGGGCGGTTGTCGACGGAGCTCGGGACGGCGTAGAGGGCGTCGCGGTCGGTGTTGCTGTAGCGGGTGAAGTTGGTGAGGCGGATCGTGGGCGTGAGGTCGTGCTCGATGCGCGCGCTGGCGACGTCGACGGTGACGTCGTCGTAATCGCTCAGGAGGCCGTAGTAGCGGCTGCGGTCGATGGGCGCGGCGGGGCGGACGGACGTGCCGGTGCCGGGGAGGACGCCGGCGAGCGCACCGTAGTCCGGGCGGTCGCGTTGTTCGTCGTGCTGGTAGGTGAGGTAAACGCGAGTGGGGGAGCCGAGGCCGAAGGCGACGGAGGGGGCGATGCCCCAAGTTTTCTTTTCGGCGAAGTCGCGGCCGGCGACGCCGCCGTCCTGCCAGAGGGCGTTGAGGCGGAAGGCGGTGCCGTTGCCGTCGTCGTTGAGGGTGCGGTTGACGTCAATCGTGGCGCGGTTGCGCTCGATCGAGGCGTATTCGTCGAAGCCGTGGCTGAGGGTGGCGTTGGCGAAATTTTCGGACTGCGGAGTCTTGGTGACTAGATTGAGGAAGCCGGCGGCGGAGCCGCGGCCGTTGTCGCCGGCGGGGCCTTTGACGACCTCGACTTGGTCGAGGTTGTAGATGTCGCGGCCGTAGTTGCCGTTGTCGCGGACGCCATCGATGAAGATGTTTCCGGACATGTCGAAGCCGCGCATGTAGAAGCTATTCGAGCCGGAGACATGGCCGCCCTCGCCGGCGAGGAAAGTGATGCCGGGGGTGTTGCCGAGGACGTCGGCGAGGGAGGCGGCGCCCTGCTGGTTGAAGACCTCCTTGGGGATGACGGAAATGGTTTGCGGCGTGTCGACGAGCGGGGCGGTGAATTTGGGCGAGGCGACCTCGCGCTGCTTTTGGGCTTGGACGGAAAGCTCGGGGAGGATCTCGGCGGGGGCGTTGTCCTCGTCGGTGGTGTCCGCGGCATGCGCGCTGGTGGCGGCGGCGAAGGCGGCGAGGGCGGTGAGGCCGGGCTGGAGCGTGGAGAAGTCGAGCTTCGGGAGATTGGCGGTGTTCACGGGTCGATGGAAAAGGTGTGAGTGTGTGGCTCGGTGACGACGCGAGTTGAAGTAGAGACCCGATCTCAAAACAAGCGAAAAATGAGACGGCATCTCAGTCTCAATAAGAAAGCCGATTTGACGCTTAATGAGAATGCGGCCTTAACGGCGCATGGCCCGCTTGGATGTTTCCCTTGGCGAACGCAGCTATCCCATCGTGATTGAACGGGATGTGATTTCGGCGGTGGCCGGTAAGGTGCGCGAGTTGAGCGGCATGGGGAAGAAAGTGGCGGTGTTGACGGATGAGTCGGTCGCCAGAGCGCAGGCCGGTGCGATCGAGGCGATGTTTGGGAGGGACGCGCTGGTGTGGACGGTAGCGCCAGGGGAGGGGGCGAAGTCGTTGACGGAGTTTGGGCGGGTCTTGGATTTTCTCGCCGAAAAGCGAGTGGATCGCGGCGGGAGTTTGTGGGCGGTGGGCGGTGGCGTGGTGGGGGATTTGGGCGGGTTTACGGCGGCGGCGTGGTTGCGCGGGATCGATTTGTATCAAGTGCCGACGACGCTGCTCGCGATGGTGGACAGCTCGGTGGGCGGGAAGACGGGGATCAATTTGAAGGCGGGAAAGAATCTGGTGGGGGCGTTTCACCAGCCGAAGGGCGTGTTTATCGGGACGGCTTTGTTGGCGACGCTGCCGGCGCGGGAGTTTGCGGCGGGAGCGGCGGAGATCGTGAAGTATGGGCTGCTCGGGGACGCGACGTTGTTCGCGGAGCTGGAACGGGCGCCGTTGACGGCGGGCAGCGCGAATCTCGGCGAAGTGATCCGGCGGTGCTGCGAGATGAAGGCGGAGATCGTGGCGGCGGATGAGCGCGAGCTGGCGAAGGAGGGCGGGCGGGCGCTGTTGAATCTCGGGCACACGTTTGGGCACGCGATCGAGCAGGTGGCCGGCTATGGCGAGTATCTGCACGGCGAGGCGGTCGCGATCGGGTTGTGCGCGGCGGCGAGGCTGTCGCAGAAACTCGGATACATCGGCGACGCGGAGGTGGCGCGGGTGGAGCGGGTCGTGGCGGCGCATGGGCTGCCGGTGAAGCTGCGCGGGCCGCTGGAGATGGAGGCGTTGTTTGCGGCGATGGCGCGCGACAAGAAGGTGCGCGGAGGGGCGCTGCGGTTTGTGGTGTTGAAGCGGCTCGGCGAGGCGGCGACGCAGGACGGGGTGGCGAGGGGGGTGGCGGAGGAGAGTTTCGCGGAAGTGGGAGCGGGGAGGTAAGCTCCAAGAACCAAGATCCAAGCTCCAGAGAATGATCAGTGGCCAAGCTTCAATCTGGGTGGGTGACGCGGCCGGATATCTTGGAGCTTCTCGCCGCGGGCGAGCGGGGGGAGTTTAGGATTTAAGATTTTGGATTTGTGATCTCAGATCGAGGCAACCGCCCCACCTATGTCCGCCATCGATGAAGGAATCGTCCGCGAGTATTTTGAGCAGAACGGATTTCTTGTTCGCCAGGTGCGGAAGTATCAGGTGATGGCGCGGCGGAAGAGCGGGGACGAGGAGATCGATTTGATTGTTTATAATCCGGCGTGGGAGCGCGGGGCGCGGAGGCCGGATTTCTTTTTGTTTTCGTCGGAGCTGCCATTGATCCAGCGGGCGGTGGTGGCGGTGAAGCCGTGGCACACCAATGTGTTTTCGCCGGCGATCCTGAAGAGCAGCCCGGAGATCTTTCGGTTTCTCGAGGAGAAGGTGCTGAAGGAGGCGACGAAGCTGTTTCCGGCCAATGCGGGTGGCGCAGCGGAGGGGGAGCTGACGAAGATTCTGGTGTTGCCGAGTCTGCCGACGGCGGAGCCGTTTCGGTCGCAGAGCGTGGAGCTGCTGAAGCAGGCGGGGGTGGACGCGATCATTTCGTTTCGGGCGATGCTGCTCGATCTCTTGGACAAGGTGGAGATCAACCAGAACTACACGAAGAGCGACACGCTGCAGGTGCTGCGCATTTTGAAGAACTACGATTTGGTGAAGGATTCGCAGTTGGATCTGCTGTCGGGCTCACGCCCGAAACGGGCGTGAGAAGATCCAAGGACCAAGATCCAAGGACCAGGGAATTGCCAAATGGAAACCTCCAAAGGGGGAAAGATTGGTCGTTGGGAGATTGAAAATTCTCTGGAGCTTGGGGCTTGGAGGTTGGAGTTTTCCGCCGTGATTCATCCTACGGCGATTGTCGAAGAAGGGGCGCAACTGGGAGCGGATTGCGAGATCCACGCGCATGCGATCGTGACGAAGCACTGCGTGCTGGGAGACCGGGTGGTGGTGCATCCGTTTGCGGTGGTGGGGGGCGATCCGCAGTATTTGAAATTCGATCCGGCGACGGCCTCGGGTGTTAAGATCGGCGCAGGCACGGTGATTCGCGAACACGTGACGGTGAACCGCTCGATTTACCCCGGCGGGTATACGACGGTGGGCGAGAATTGTTTTTTGATGGCGGCGTGTCACGTGGCGCACGATTGCGTGGTGGGAAATCAGGTGGTGATCGCGAACGGTGCGCTGCTGGCCGGGCACGTGACGGTGGGCGACTACAGTTTCCTCGGAGGGAATTGCGCGATTCATCAATTTTGTCGGATCGGCGAAGGGGTGATGGTGGGTGGACTGGGGGCGATCACTCGCGATGTGGCGCATTTCACGATGGTGGCGGAGCGGGACGATATCGTGGGATTCAACGCGGTGGGATTGCGGCGGCGCGGCGTGAGCCGGCCGGCGATCGCGGAGTTGAAGCAGGCGTTTCAGGCCGTGTTTTTTCAGTCGGGCAACATCCGCGGGCTGGCGGCGGACGCGCTGGCGTCGGGGCTCTACACGACGGCGGAAGCGAAGCGGTTTCTGGAGTTTTTCTCGGAAGGGAAGCGGAGTTTTGCGCGGGCGCGTCGCGCGAGCGGGAGCGCGAGCGGGGGGGAGGATGGCGCGTGAAACTCGCGATGACGTGCGGGGATCCGGCGGGAGTGGGGCCGGAGATCATCGAAGGCTGGTTGAAGGCGCATCCGGAGGAAGCCGCGGACGTGGCGGTGATCGGCGCGGCGCGGTGGCTCCAGAATTTGGATACGCGCGCGGAGAAGATTGCGGTGGGCGACGAGGCGTTCGAGGCGGAGTCGGGGAAGCCGAGCGAAGCGGGCGCGCGGATCGCGTGGACGGCGATGGAGCGGGCGGCGATGGGGTGCTCGGGCGGGGAATTTTCGGGCGTCGTGACGGGGCCGGTGAGCAAGGAGTGGCTGGCGCGGGTGGGGTATCCGTTTCCCGGACAGACGGAGTTTTTCGCGGACCGGTGGGGCGGCGAGCCGGTGATGGCGTTTTGCGGCGGGAAGCTGCGCGTGGTGCTGGCGACATGGCACGTGCCGCATCACGAAGTGCCGCGTTTGCTGGGGCCGAATTTGTTGCGGCGAACGGTGGCGGCGGCGGTGGAGCTGGCGCGGGCGGAAGGGGTGGCGGAGCCGCGGATCGGCGTGTGCGGATTGAATCCGCATGCGGGGGAAAACGGATTGCTCGGGAACGAGGAAAAGGTGTTGTTGAATCCGGCGCTGGATCAGTTGCGACGGGAGTTTCCGGGAGTGTCGCGCTGCGAGCCGGGCGATACGTTGTTCGCGCGGGCTTTGCGCGGAGAGTTCGATGTGGTGGTGGCGATGTATCACGATCAGGGACTGGCGCCGCTGAAGCTGATCGATTTCGACGAGGCGGTGAACGTGACGCTCGGGTTGCCGCACGTGCGGACGAGTCCGGATCACGGCACGGCGTTTGGGATCGCGGGGAAGGGCGTGGCGCGCGGGACGAGTTTGGCGAACGCGGTGGAGGTGGCGCGGCGATTGACCGCGTGGCGGGCGGCGGAGTGATGGCGGGGAGAGGGTGCTCGAACTCGATCACAATCACGATTACGAGTAAGAGCACGAGGAGGAGTTGCGGGCGGCTTGCGGAGGAGGCGGCGCGGCGGTAGGCAGAGGAGATGAAATATCTGTCCTGCGCGGTGGTGGCGTGCGTGTTGACGGCGGTGGCTTGGGGGGCGGAGAAGCCGAGGATCACGTCGCAGGATCAGTTGCCGCGGTTCAGTTATCCGCTGACGGGCGACGTGACGGCCGTGCTGACGGATGCGGCGACGTATCAGAAATTGGCGGACGCGGTGCGGGGGGATTTGGAAAAGCTGCTCGAGGATTACGAGATCGCGGACCGTGCGACGCTGCGGGATGTGTTGAGCACGCTGTTGTCGATCGATCTGGAGGCGGGGCGATTCGACGCGGCGTGGGAGCGTATCCAAAAAATACGTGCGCTGGAGGAAAAGCCGGCGGCGAAGCTGACGACGGGATTGCTGGCGGAGAGTTATATCGAGGCGCGGCGGAGTGCGGGCTTCGCGGAGGAGCGGGTGTTTCGCGAGGCGTTTCGGACGGCGTATGCGGCGAAGCTGGAGGCGCTGCCGTGGGAGGTGGTGGGCGATTTGATCAAGCAGGTGAAAGGCAGCGCGGAGATCGTGACGGAGGCGTTGGTGAAGGGAAATCTGGCGAGTCAGTTTCAGCCGGGCGTGGACAAGACGGGAACGATCAGCGGGGACGTGGCGCAGTTGCTGGTGTCGCAGCGGACGAACGTGACGTTGTTTTTGCCGTTGCGGCGGGAGCGCGTGGACGTGTTGACCGCGTATGTGAAGGCGAACGAGAAAGTGAAGGCGGACATCTGGGCGGAGAGGAGTGTGGACCTGACAGGAGAGGGAGGGCTGACGCCGGTGGTGGTGGCGATTTGGGACAGCGGGGTGGACATGGCGGTGTTTCAGGGGCGCGAGTGGCGGAACGAGGCGGAGGAGATGAACGGGCGCGACGACGACGGGAATGGCTACGTCGACGACGTGCACGGGATCGCCTACGACATCGAGTCGCGTCGCGCGGCGGAGTTGCTGCTGCCGCTGAGTGCGGAGCAGCGGGAAGATTATCCGGCGATGCGGGCGCTCACGAAAGGTTTGCTGGACGTGCAGGCGGCGATCGATTCGCCGGAGGCGGCGGAGTTGAAGCAACGGATGGCGGCGCTGGAGGCGGCGGAGGTGAAAACGTTGATCGAAGGAATCAGTTTATTCGGGAACTACACGCATGGCACGCATGTGGCGGGGATCGCGGCGGCGGGGAATCCGGCGGTGCGGTTGATGGGGGCGAGGATCACGTTCGATCACCGGATGATTCCGTTGCTGCCGACGCGGGAGCGGGCGGAGCGGGAAGCGCAGGCGATGCGCGAAGTGGTGCGGTATTTCAAAGACCACGGCGTTCGCGTGGTGAACATGAGCTGGGGTGGATCGCCGCAGGACATCGAAGGGGCGTTCGAGGCGAACGGTGCGGGCGGGACGCCGGAGGAACGGAAGAAGCTGGCGCGGGAATTTTTCGAGCTGTCGCGGGTGGCGTTGATGGAGGCGATGCGGGAGGCGCCGGAGATCCTGTTCGTGTGCGCGGCGGGAAACAGCGACAACGACGCGGCGTTTGCGGAGATGATTCCGTCGGGGATCGATCTGCCGAATGTGTTGACGGTGGGCGCGGTGGATCAGGCGGGCGAGGAGACGTCGTTCACGAGTTTCGGGCGAAATGTGGACGTGCACGCGAGCGGGTTCGAAGTGGAGAGCACGCTGCCGGGCGGGGAGTTGATGAAATATTCGGGGACGTCGATGGCGTCGCCGAACGTGGCGAATCTTGCGGCGAAGTTGCTGGCGATCGAACCGGCGCTGACGGTGGAGGCGGTGATCGATTTCATACAGCGCGGGTGCGAGCGGTCGGAGGATGGGCGGATCAATTTGATCAATCCGAAGCGGAGCGTGGAATTGTTGCGGGAGGAGAAGGGGCGGAAGACGTGAGGGGAGCGTCAAGGTCGGACGGGAGTTGCAAGGCGGGGGAGGGGTGGGCTTATTCGGGATCTTCGATGATGAGCGATGCAACAGCGACAGTTTCGACGCCGACACCGGTTTGGCCGGAGGGCGTGCGGGCGGGGAACGAGAATCTGGTGAAGCTGACCCCGGCGGCGGGGGCGAAGGTGGCGGCGTTGAAGGCGCGGGAGAAGCAGGGGGAGTTCCTGCGGATCGCGATCTCGGGCGGCGGTTGTAACGGGTTGAGCTACAAGATGAAGTTCGTGCCGGAGCCAAAGCGCGGGGACATCGTGGTGCGGACGGCGGGGGTGGACGTGGTGGTCGATAGCAAGAGTGCGCTGTATCTGAAAGGCACGCACCTGGACTACTCGTCGGCGATGGTCGCGGGCGGGTTCAAATTTTCGAATCCAAATGCGAAAGCCAGTTGCTCCTGCGGGGAAAGCTTTAGCGTATGAGCCGACACCTGACGGCATCATCGGGAACCGCGTGGCGAATTAGTTGTTGTCATTGCACGGCTTCCCGGCGAGAACGCCGCCGACTCAGACACCTCAGCATTAGATCTATTTGATGGCTACTTCGTTTCCTTCGGCCGGAGGCGGTTACCGCTCCGGCTCTTCTTATCGCGGTCGAACTGTCGACCCCTACGCGGCCATCCGCCGCAACCATCGCATCAAGGTCCCGCAAGTGCGGGTGATTTCGCCGGAAGGCAAGCAGCTCGGTGTGTTGGATACGCCGAAGGCCATCAATCTGGCGCTGGAGGTGGGGCTCGATCTCGTGGAGGTCGCGCCGAATGCCACGCCGCCGGTGTGCCGCATCATGGATTTCGGCAAATACGTCTACGAGGAGCAGAAGAAGCACACGCACTCGAAGGCGACGGCGAGCAAGATCAAGGAGATCGAGTTCAGCGCGCGCATCGCGGAGAACGATTTCTATACGAAGCTGCGCCATGCGGAGGAGTTCCTCGATCACGGCAACAAGGTGAAGCTGCGGTTGAAGTTTCGCGGCCGCGAGATGGCGCACACGGAGATCGGTTTCGACGTGATGAAGCGCGCGGTGGCGGAGCTCGCGAGCATGGGACATCCGGATGCGGAGCCGAAGCTGATCGGGCGGAACATCAACGTGATGTTGACGCCGCTGCCGGCGAACAAGCGGAAGCTGAAGTTTCATGTGAAGGAAGAGGACGAGGGCGGCGAAGAGGAGTCGTCCGACGCCAACGGCAACGCTTGAGAGTGCGGTGGCGATGCGTCCAGCGGCGCCACGCCTGATGCTCGCGGCGACGATTGCGCTGACCGCGGTCTTACAACTCACGGCGGCGGAGACGCCGCCGCGTTCCGCGCCGACGCGGCCGGGCGCGAATCAATCGTCGGGCGCGACGAAGCCGGGGAGCGCGAATCAAAGTAGCGCGAAACCGGCGGGATCGGGCGCGAAGCAGCCGATCTCGAAGCCGGCGGTGAAATCATCGACGGCACCGGCGACGAAAGCGGCGATGCCCAAGGCGGCGGCGAAGGTGGAGACGATCGCGCTGGAAGAGGCGGCGCAGCGGCTCGGGGTGACGTTGGCGGCGGGCGGGCAGGGGCGGACGTTTGTGCTCTCGGACCGGGTGCACCGTTTTGAAGTCGAGGTGGACAGCCGTGAGGCGAAGATCGATGGGCTGAGATTTTTCCTGGGCGAGCCGGTGACGTTGTCGAAAGGGAAGCCGCAGGTGAGCCGGACGGACTACGAGACGTGTCTGGTGCCGTTGTTGCGGCCGACGCTGCTGCAGAAAGTGCCGCGACCGCCGAAGGTGATCGTCATCGATCCGGGGCACGGTGGCGTGGATCAAGGCACGCAGAATCCGCAGCTCGGGTTGAAGGAGAAGGTGTTCACGCTGGATGTGTCGCTGCGATTGAAGCGGTTGTTGGAAGCGCGCGGCTACGAGGTGGTGTTGACGCGCGAAAAGGACGAGAGACTGGAATTGCAGAGCCGGGCGATCATCGCAAACCGCGCGGGTGCGGATCTGTTTATCAGCGTGCATTTCAACTCGCTGTATCCGGACACGAAGACGTCGGGGGCGGAGGTGTTCACGTTTACGCGCGCGGGGCAGCGGTCGGATCAATCGCGGGCGGCGGGCCAGCCGGACGACACGGAGCACGAGCCGGCGCCGGTAAACCGGCACGACGCGTGGAGCGTGTTGCTGGGCGATGCGGTGCACCGGGCGACGTTGAAGGCGTTGAAGCTGCCGGATCGCGGGCAGAAGACGAAGCATCTGGGGATGTTGCGCGGGTTGAATTGTCCGGGCGTGCTGGTGGAGTCGGGATTTTTGTCGAACGAGGCGGAGGCGAAGAAGATCGCGACGCCGGAGTATCGGCAGCAGATCGCGGAGGCGCTGGCGGAAGGCGTGGAGTGGTATGCGAGCGTGGTGCGGACGGTGAACGCGAAGCGATAGGGGGGCGAAAAGCTCACCCCCGACAAATCGGGGGCAGGGCGCTTTCCGTCGGAGCGAAAAGCTTACGCTTTTCGCTGCGAGGAGAATGCGTTCTAACTGGACGCATGGCTAAACGGATTTTGCTGGGGTTGTTGCTCATGGCGTGGAGCGGGGTGGCGCGGGCGTGGGATTATCACGGGCACCGGATGGTGAACGAGGCGGCGCTGGCGACGCTGCCGAAGGAGTTTCCGGATTTCGTGCGCGACCCGGCGGTGGCGGAGCGGATTTTGTTTTTGGCGGGCGAACCAGATCGGTGGAAAAATGTTTCCGAGCCGATTTTGAGGCAGTCGGGCGGAAGTTGGTCGGATCATTTCCTGGATCTCGAGCAGTTGCCGAAGGCGGGGATCGATCCGGCGACGCTGACCTCGTTTCGCTACGACTTCATCGTGGAGTTCGCGGCGGGCCGGGCGCGGAACGCGGACAAGTTTCCTCCGATCGATCCGGAGAAGAACAAGGATCACACGAGCGAGTGGCCGGGGTTCGCGCCGTGGGCGATCACGGAGTATTACGCGAAATTGAAGTCGGCGTTTTCGTATTTGAAGGCGTTCGAGGAGGCGGGAACGCCGGAGGAAATCGCGAATGCGAAGGCGAATGCGATCTATGCGATGGGCATGATGGGGCATCACGTGGGCGACCTCGCGCAGCCGCTGCATACGACGGATAATTTCAACGGCTGGGTCGGCGAGAATCCGAACGGCTACACCACCTGGCGCGGAATCCATAGCTGGATCGACGGCGGGTTCATCGCTCTGGAGGGTATTCGGTTTTCGGATATCGCGCCGCGGGTGAAGCCGGCGCGGACGATTCCGGTGGAGCCGCGCAACGACGGGCGCGATCCGGTGTTCGTGGCGGTGATGGATTATCTGCTGGAGCAGCACACGCAGGTGGAGGTGCTGTATCGAATGGAGAAGGAGGGGAAGTTCAGTCCGGAGGCGACGGACCGGAGCGAAGGCCGGGCGTTCATCGAAAAGCAAATCCTGGCGGGCGGGCAGATGCTGGGAGCGTTGTGGGTGACGGCGTGGCGGAACGCGGGGCCGGACGTGTATCTGCGGGCGCAGTTGGCGAAACGCCAGGGGGGAGCGGCGCAGGAGCCGGCGAAAAAGTGATCAACGCGGGCGCACTCGTCTGGATTGCGCTGGGAGGCGCGCTCGGCTCGGTCGGGCGCGCTGTCGTGGGAATGTTGATACCGGCCGGGCGTTTGCCGTGGGCGACGCTGGTGGTGAATGTGGCGGGTTCGCTGGCGATCGGGTGGTTGCTGGCGCGGATGGAGGTGGGGGAAGGCGGGACGGTGCGAGGGCAGGCGTTTTGGGTGGTGGGCGTATGCGGCGGGTTCACGACGTTTTCGTCGTTTAGCTGGCAGACGGTGGAGCAGATGCAGCGCGGGAGCTGGGGCGCGGCGGCGGCGAACGTGGTGTTTTCGGTGGTGCTGTGTCTGGCGGCGACGTGGCTCGGGTGGAGGATGGGAAGATGAGCCGCAGGCGGTGGTGGGGGTGGCTGTTGATGCTGGGCTGGGCGGGAACGCTCGCGGCGGCGGACGATCCGGCGAGTCGCGTGGTGCTGCTGGCGAACCGCGACAGTCGCGACTCGATGCGCGTGGCGGAGCATTACGCGGAGGTGCGGGGCGTGCCGCGGGAGAACATCATCGCGTTGAAGATGTCGCGGGCGGAGACGATCACGTGGAACGAATTCGTGGCGACGATCTGGGAGCCGTTGATGGCGGAACTCGTGACCCGGCGGTGGATCGACGCGATCGGCATGGAGCTGAAGGATTCGCTCGGCCGGACGAAGTATGCCGTATCCGGACATCGGATATCGTATCTCGTGGTCTGCCACGGCGTGCCGCTGCGAGTGATGCACGATCCGCAGCACTACGCGGAGGTAAGGCCGCTGACGGATAGAAATATCTTTCGCACGAACGAAGGCGCGGTGGATTCGGAGCTGACGCTGCTCCCGAAGCCGAACTATCCGGTGAACGCGTTCGTGAACAATCCGCTGTTTCGGGTGGATCGAGTGCGGGAGGCGGACCTGAACCAGGTGGTGAAAGTGGCGCGGTTGGACGGGCCGTCGTTGGATCAAGTGATCCGGATGATCGATCAGGCGGTGGAGGTGGAGCGGACGGGATTGCTGGGGCGGGCGTATGTGGACATCGGCGGCGCTCATGCGAGTGGCGACCAGTGGATGGAAGCGGTGGCGCGGCGGTTGGAGGAAGAGCGGTTCGACGTCGACGTGGATCGGAATCGGAGCACGATTCCGGCGTCGGCGCGGTTCGATTCGCCGGTGTTGTATTTTGGTTGGTATAGCGGGCGGGCGGATGGGCCGTTTGTGCTGCCGGGGTTTCGATTTCCGCCGGGCGCGGTGGCGATGCACATTCACAGCTTTTCGGCGGCGACGTTGCGGTCGGAAAAGGACAACTGGGTGGGGCCGTTGCTGGCGCGCGGGGTGACGGCGACGGTGGGAAATGTGTTCGAGCCGTATCTGGAGCTGACGCACCGGCCGGACTTCCTGCTGCGTGCGCTGGCGCGCGGGGACACGTTTGGCGATGCGGCGTATTATGCGTTGAGGGCGGTGAGCTGGCAGTCGATCGCGGTGGGCGATCCGCTGTATCGGCCCTTTGCCGTGAAGCTGGACGAGCAGTGGGAGAATCGCGCGAAGCTGCCGCTGCGTTTGGGCGGGCACGCGGTGGTGCGGCGGATGTTGGAGTTGGAGGCGGAGGGAAAACCGGAGGAAGCGATGGCGGTCGCGCGGTCGACGCAGAAGGAGCGGCCGAGTGTGGCGGTGGGGATCGCGATGGCGCAGCGGTTGCGGGCGGCGGGGGATTTGCGGGGCGCGGCGGAGGTGCTGGGTTTCTTTCCGCATCTCGAGAATCGACCGGCGGACGAGTGGGCTTTGACGCAGCAGGCGGCGGAGTGGTTGAGCGAAGGCGGTCGAACGGCCGATGGCGTGCGCGTGTATCGGAATCTTCTGCGGACGCGGGGACTGCCGCGGGATCTGCGACTCAAGTGGCTGCCGCAGGCGATCGCGACGGCGATCGCGGCGAAGGACAATCGGCAGGCGCAGGCGTGGCAGAAGGAACTGGCGGCGATCAACGAGGAAATTTTGCGGGAGAAGCGGTAGAGCTGCGGGGAGGTGCGCGGCGGGTGTTCAACTCGTCGGCTCGGCCGGACGCTTCGCCCGACCAAAAAAGAAGGGCAGGTCGGAGACCTGCCCTACGTGGGAAGAATTTGGATACGGCGGCGGGTTAGATCTTTTCGACGATTTTGTCGGCGAGACCGTAGGCGATGGCTTCCTGGGCGTTCAGGTAGAAGTCGCGATCGGTATCCTGATTGATGCGTTCGAGCGGCTGGCCGGAAGCTTCGGCGAGGATCTGGTTCAGTTCCTGGCGGAGTTTTTCCATTTCCTTGGCCTGAATGTTGATGTCGGACGCGGGGCCGACCATGCGACCGGAGATCAGCGGCTGGTGAATGAGGACGCGCGCGTGCGGATAGAGCAGGCGGCGGCCTTTCGGGGCGCCGGAGAGAAGGATCGAACCCATCGAAGCGGCCATGCCGGTGACGACGACGGTGATGGGTGAGCTGATGAGCTTCATCGTGTCGTAAACGGCCATGCCGGCCGTGACGGAGCCGCCGGGGGAGTTGATGTAGAAGGTGATCTCTTTACCCGGATCGATCGTCTCGAGGTAGAGCAATTTTTCGGTGAGGTCCTTCGCGGAGGCGTCGGTGACGGGGCCCCAGAGGAAGATTTTCCGCTGCTCGAGGAATTTTTTCTGGATGACGAGGCCGACGGGAGCGGCGCCCTTCTTGCCTTGGGTTTCCTCTTCTTCGTTCTCGTCGTCGTCATCATCGTCGTCGAAACGCGGAACGGGGGCGGAGAGTCCGGGCTGAAGGTTGTCGAAATGCATAGGACGGCCAACGTTGGAGGGGTCGGGCGGGTTGGCAAGGGCCAGTTGAGAGTTGGGGGAGGGTGAGTTGAGAGTTGAGAGATGAGAGTTGAGGGGGAGAGCGGACCTGACGGGAGGGGCTTTCGCTAGTATTGGATCTTGTTGGGGATTTCGGCCCAGGCACGGAAGGAGGCCTGGGCGGCGTCGTGGAGAAGCGGGGTCATTTTGATCGTGCGCTGGTCGCGCGGGAGCGGGATTTGCCGGTAGATGAAGTCGTCGTCGAAGCCGATGGCGGCGGCATCGGCGCGGGTGTTGGCGTAGAAGATGGTCGGAATGCGGGCCCAGTAGATGGCGGCGAGGCACATCGGGCAGGGTTCGCAACTGGTGTAGAGCTCGCAGTCGGGAAGTTGAAAGGTGTGGAGGGTGCGGCAGGCGTCGCGGATGGCGGAGATCTCGGCGTGGGCGGTGGGATCGTTGGAGGAGGTGACGCGGTTGTGGCCGCGGGCGACGATTTCGCCGCGGCGGACGATCACGCAGCCGAACGGGCCGCCGTGGCCGGCGCGCATGCCTTCGTCGGCAAGGCGGATGGCTTCGCGCATGAAGTTTTCGTGGGACATGGAAAAAATGGGGAAGGCCGGAGGTGGACGTTGCGGATTTCAGACAGCGTGAGGGGGGAGAAGTGGCGGGCGTCAAGTCGGTCGGGTTTGTGCCGATGAGGGGTCGTGCTGCTGTCGATTCCCTTCCTCAGGCCCGCGCCGACGCCGGAGCTGTTGGTGCGCAAGCTGGAGGATTTGCCGCCGGCGCCGAAGGTGTTGCACACGCTGCAGCGGCTGTTGCGCGAACCGGAGGCGTCGATCGAGAAGATCGCGGAGGTGGTGAAGCTGGAGCCGGGGTTGTCGGCGCGCGTGGTGCGGATGGCGAACAGCACGCATTTCGGGCGCGGGGTGCACGTGGACACGATCGTCGAGGCGATTCAGCGGGTGGGGATCGTGGGCGTGCAGGAACTGGTGACCTTTGCGGTGGCGTCGCAACTGGTGGGGCGACCGCTGGCGGCGTATCGGCTGGAGGCGCAGGAGGTGTGGTTTCGCGCGGTGGCGTGCGCGATCGCGGCGGCGAGTCTGGCGGAGCACAGCGAGCTGGACCGGAGCGATGCGTATACGGCGGGGTTGATGCACGGGCTCGGGCTGGTGGCGATCGATCGGTATGCGGCGAAGGAGAAGCGGGGGCGGGTGTTTGCGTCGGCGGGGTATCCGCTGGATTTCGCGCCGGCGGAGCGGGAATGGCTGAACTTTTCGCACGCGGAGGCGGGCGCGGCGCTGTTGGAGATGTGGGGATTTTCGGCGAACGTGGCGGCGGCGGTGCGGTATCAATTGATGCCGGAGGCGGCGCCGGGGGAGTTTCGGCGATTGAGCATGATGCTGGCGACGGCGCGGTGGGCGCGGTCGCTGTTTTGCGTGCCGGACGAGTTGATCCCCGAATTGCCGTCGCCGTTGTGGATGGACGAGGCGGGCGTGGAGATCGGGGACTTCGGGTGGTGGCTGTCGCAGGTGCGGATCCGTTATCAGATCGCGTGCGACGAATTGAGGCTGAGCTGAACCGGCGCCCCGCGCCCGTTCAGAAACGGGCGGGGGCGGGCAGCAAGTATCAAGAAAGTGGATGCGGCGAGCGGGCGGGAAGGAGGAACCAGAGGAGGCCGTAGGCGGCGCCGGCGAGGTGGGCGATCGTGGCGATGCGGATGGCGGGTTCGTCGAAACGGATCGCGCCGCCGCCGAGTCCGCCGTTGCGGTATTCGAGGAAGAGTTCGACGGCGTGGATGACGAGGAGCGCGGGCCAGAACCAGTCGCGGCGATGGCGACGAAAGCCGTCGAGCGAGAGGAAGACGAGGAGGCCGACGTTGACGCCGGAGAGGCCGGCGTAGCGGTGCATCGCGGGATCGAAAACGTAGATCGCGAGCGAGACGACGGCAGGAAGGAGGAGAAGCGAGTGAAGGAGCGTGACGCGGGAGGAGGCGCGGAATGTGAGGACGCCGGCGGCGGCGAGAAAGACGGCGGTGTCGGCGAGCGTGTGAAACCACCCGAAGTGGCAGAGGTGTCCGGTCCAGAACCGCCACAGTTCACCGGAGGAGAGAGCGGCGCGATCATAGATGAAGAGATCGCGGAGCGCACCGGGGCCGGTGAGTTGGAGGAGGAGAGCGGCGAGGAGCGGGAGGAGGAAAAGAAGGAAAGATCGAGGGGCGGAGAGAAGCGGATGGAGGAAGGCGCGGAAAGGGAGGGCGCGGCGGGGGCGCCGCGCCTCGATTTGCGGGGAATTTTTCAGGGTGACCGAAGGCATGGGTTAGTCGCGGGGGGATCGGCGACGGAAGAAGCGGAGGGCGGTGAGGAAAGCGGAAGCGAGGAGGAACCAGAGGCTGGGGGCGCCACCACCGCCGCCGCTCGAGCTGGTGGTGGGTGTGGGCGAGGTGACGGGGGAGGAGGAAGGCGACGACGTGGAGGGGACGGTGACCTTGAGCGTGGCGGCGTTGGAGATGACGCGACCGGCGCGGTTGCTGACGGTCACGGTGTAGCTGCCGGCGTCGGCGGTTTCGGAGTTGGATTTTGAATACGTGGCGGAGGTGGCGCCCGGGAGGGCGACGCCGTCCTTGGACCATTGATACGCGAGACCGGGCCCGGTGGCGGTCACGCCGAGCGAAAACGGGTGGCCGGCGAGGACGGAGGCGCTGCGCGGCTGGGCGGTGATGCGCGGGGCGTCGGCCGACGCGCGGCTGTCGGCCATGGATTTCGCGCGCTCGCGGAGATGGCGGGCGTTGTCGGCGGCGCGAGGTTGGCCGGCGGGAACGCCGAGGGTGAGTTTTTCGGAGGTCCCGAAAACGACGACGCTGCTGTCGATCTGGACGTCGGGATTGGAAAAGTAGGGCAGCGCGTAGGGGGCGTAGGACATGACGGTGCCGCTGTCGCGATTGCGAAAGGAGAAGCGGTGGCCATAGTTGTAGCGCCCGTTGTTGTCGGGCACGGAGTCGGTGCGCCGGTCGTGGAGGCAGCCGAAGTTGTGGGCGAGTTCGTGCGCGGTGGTTTGAGCGTCGGCTTGGATGAGCACGACGGAGTGATGACCGGGAGTGTTGGCGATGCCGCCGGTGTTGGGCGAGGCGCTGCGACGGTCGGTGATGTAGAGGACGGCTTGATCGGCGCCGAGGGCGGCGACGCGGGATTGGGCGAACTGGCCGACGGGATTGTTGGCGTAAGCGAAAAGGCGGAGGTCGTCGGCGATGTTGGCGGGCTTGGCGTAAACGGGCACGCGTTCGGCGCCGAGGAAGCGCCACTGGAGCGTGGCCACTTTGGACTGGAGGAGAATTTGATTGGCCCGCTCGATTTGGGAGACGGCTTCGAGCTCGACGCTGCGTTGGGCGTTGGCGTCGCCGTAGCGTTTCACGACGTCGTCGCCGTAGAAGAAGAGGACATCGACGACGTGAATTTCGTCGGCTGCGGTCGGAGAGGACGTGGAGTCGGAGGCGGGAAGGTGTTCGAGGGGGTTGGATGAATCGGAGAGCGCGACGACGGGTTCGCAGATGCCGCGGATCTTCGGAGCGACGGTGATGGAGTCGTCGCGAACCTCGATGCGATATTCGTCGGCGCCGGGGATCGAGAGCGTGCCAGACCAACCGCGGTCGTGGGCGACGCCGATGAGGGTGGCGCCGGGGTTGTCGGGGTTGCGTCCGGTCCAGACGGTGAACTCGCCGTGAACGCCGGCGGGTTTGAAGTCGGTGCGGTCGAATTCGAAAACGACGCCGGGAGCGGGCGAGACGGTGAGATGTGCGGGGTTGTAGGTGCGCCAGTCGGATGGAGTTGCGTCGAGCGAAGGCAGGACGGCGTGGAGCGCGGCAGTCGGCGGGGAGTCGAGACGCGCGGTGGAGACCGGAGCAGGGCGGCTGGATGAGGGTGCGGCGGAGGCGAGCCGGGCGGGAAGTCGAGCGGGTGTGGTCGTGCGCGAGAGCGACGGGAGAGGCGCGGCGGCGACTTTTTCGTGCGAGGACGAATACAGGCCGGCGATCAACGCGAGAAAGGCGGCGACGGCGAGGAGGAGAACGAGACGGTGTTTCATCAAACGAAGGGCGGACGCATGCGCGGCGCAGGGCAGAGAGGAATCAGGAAAGCGGTCCCGGAAAGCGCGCGGGCGAGATGCAGAAGGATTTTACGAAGAGGCGCGGGTGCGGAGGGAATGGGGAGCGGGTGGAATGAGTCAGGAGGAGTTTGTGCGGGGTTCCGGTGGGAGGCGGCGAGTGCGTGGGAGGCAAGTGGTTGGGACGGGGACGGCGGAAACTTTCCCGACGGGAGTGCGACTTTCCTTGGGCTTTCCCCGCCCCATGAACTCGTTTCGCCCTGTTTTTGTCGGTGTCGCCGTGGGCTGAAGGCGGGGAAACGGAAGACTCCAAGGACCAAGATCCAAGCTCGAGGGAAAGGCCAACTTTCAACGGCCCGACGGCGGCGGCCGGGGCGATTGCGATGGGCGGAAATGAAAAAGGCCGCGCGGGGTCGCGCGGCCTGAGAAAGGGAGAGAGGTCGGGAACGGTTAGTTCGTGATGTCGAACGTGGTGCTCGATTCGCGAATGGGGGTGTAGACCTTATACCACTCCTTCTGGGCATCGCTGCCGGAGTAATCTTTCAGCGCTTGCTCGCTGGCGAACTCCATGACGATGGCGTTGGTCTTGCCGCCCTGAACCTTGATGGACTTGGTCCATACGCGGGTGATGCCCGGGAAGGATTTCGGGAGGGCTTTGACGCCGTCGAGGGCCGCTTGGATCTGCTCGGGGGTGGTGCCGGCTTTCCACGAAACCGTGACGACGTGGATGACGGATTTCGGCGCGGTTTCGCCGGCGTGAGCGGTGAGGGCGGTGGCGCCAAGCAGGAGGCCGGCGGCAAGGAGGGAGGTAATGAGTTTCTTCATGATTTTTCCTGTGTGGTTGGGGTTGTCCGGATCGCTTTGTCCGACCGCAGGCACCGAGGTGAATGCGGCAGGGGGATTGGACGCCGGAAATTTGGAATGGATGCAAGTAACTAAGTCATAGGAGGGAGGGCGGAGAGCGCGGGCAAGCTCGCGGCCTACCGGAGGCGGGGGGTGGTGGCGTCGGGGAAGTCGGCGGGGATGGGTTGGGTGACGTGGCCGGTGGCGGCCCATTCGGCGCCGCGTTGAAAGGTGGCGATGAAGGCGACGCTGCGCATGGCGGTGGGATCGGCGCGGACATGGCCGAGCGTGGTGTGGAAGATGCGACCTTGCCCGTAGGTGACGGTGAAGAGGATCGGTTCGTGGCGACCGGAGGAGGCGGGAGAGACAGGTTTGTCGTAGGCGGTGGCGAGGAGAGTGATGTTTTCGGCGGGGCCGCGGAGGCGGTTGTAGAGCTCGTCGGCGGCGTGGGCGAAGTGCGGCGGAAGACCGCGGGTGATGGGGTGGTTGGGTTCGCGGACGTCGAGGGTGAAGGCGTGGATGGGGCCGTGGTCGCCGCCGCGGCCGGGGGAAGGGTCGCGGATGATTTTGTTGTCCCAGTAAAGCCACGGTCCCGAGCGTTCGTCGCGGCCTTCCCAGCCGCCGAGGCCGCAGATGGCGTTGTATTCGGGCCAGTCGGGGAAGGCGTTGTCGGCGGAGTGCACGACAACGAAACCGCCACCGTGGCGAACGTAGTCGACGAAGGCGGATTTGGTTTCGGCGGGCCAGGCGTCGCCGGTGTAGTTAGAAATGACAACGGCGTAGTCGGAGAAGGCGGGGCGGAAGGTGGACATGTCGCCGCCCTTTGGAGGCGAGGTGACGATGTCGACGGTGAAGAGGCCGGTGTCCGTGAGCGCTCTTTCGAGGAGGGGCGTGGTGAGCTTCCAGTCGTGATTGTTTTGGCCGGTGAGGATGAGGGCTTTCAGCGGAGCAGGTGCGGCGGCGGAGGCGGTGAAGGGGAGGACGAGGAATGCGAAGAAAGGGAGAAGGCGACGGAGCATGGGTGGGGAGGATAGCGAGATGTGTGGGGTGGCGGGGCAAGAGGAAGATCCAAGCTCCAAGAACCAAGATCCAAACAGCGAAGGGAATGAAGTTGAGGTTGGGGGCGCGTGATGGCCGGCCGGGGGATTTAGTCGAGGGGGAGGATATTGAGGTGGTCGATGTTGGGGCCGAGCGGGGGGTGGAGGCGGAGGGTGTTGGGGCCGGCGCGGAGTTCGACGACGACGCGGTCCCAGGCCCAGCTTTGAAGACTGCCCGTGGGCCAGAGGGTGAGCGGAGTGACGGGTTGGCCGTTGATGTGGAGGGCGGCGTCTTCGCTGTCGTGGCGACGCATGGCGTAGCGGAATTCGAGAATGTAGCGGCCGGTGGCCGGGGCGTCGTAGGTCCACTCGATCCAACGGCGGCCTTGGGAGCCGGCGAAATCGCGGTAGCCGGAGCCGGTGAAGCCGGGGATGTCGGTGCGGACGGCGGCGCGGTCGACGCGGGCGTCCTCGGCTTCGAGGATCGTGCCGCCGGGCGTGGGCTGCATCGACGGAATGGATACAGGCGAGCCGGTGGTGGTGAGATCGTAGAGGACGGAGCTGTAGAGTTTGCGCCAGTCGACGTGGCCGACGCGGTTCATCCAAACGGGATTTTTGTAGTTGGTGAGCGCGAGCGAGGAGAACGTGCGCCAGTGGAGAGCGGCGGCGTTGAGCTCGGTGGCGAGGCGATCGCGGTGCGTGGCGGCGAGGGTGTCGCGGAGGAGAGCGAGCTCGGTGGCGGCGGCGATTTTGTGGGCGTAGTGTTTGCCGAGGTGGGCGATGATGCGGATGTCGGCGCGGGTTTGGCGGAGTTCGGAGTTGGGGGTGCTGAAGGAAGCCGCGTATCGATCGAGATAGGCGAGGGTGCGGTCGGCGTGGGCGTGGAGGTCTTGGACGAGTTGAGGGGGCGTCGTGCCGCGAGGGGTTTCGTTTTTGCGGAGGGCGGCGACGTAGTCGGGGATGGAGACGTTGTTGCTCGTAGGATGAGGGGCGAGGGAGATGAAGCGGTTGAGGTCGTGGAAACCGGTCGGTGTTTGCGCGGGCTCGGGGCGGGCTTTGGAGGCTTCGATATACCATTGGAAATCGAAGCGGCCCCAGTGGAAACCGGTGACGAGAGGGTAGATCATCGACGCGTCCTGCCAGGCGGCGAGGAGCGCGGCGGCGTCGGCGGTGGGGATGGCGAATCGTTCGGCGACGAGGGAAACGATGCGATCGTGGGAGAGGTCGGGGTTGTATCCAAAACGTCCCCACAAGAGCCAGTGGAGCCAGTGTTTGTCGTGCTCGAGCTGGCGAGGGGCGTCGGGGGCGCGGTGGCGGTCGAGGAAGTCGCGGGCCCAGACCCATTGGTCGGAGCCGTAGTAGAAGCCGCGGGTGGGGTGCGTGGGGATGTTGCGGATGAAGTCGCGGACGAAGTCGGGGGCGGCCCAGCGGAAGAAATAGGAGTCGTCGTTGCGGAGGGTCCAGAGGACGGGCTGGTCGCCGACGTCGCGGAGGAAGTTCGTGTGGAAGTTTTGGGTGGTGGAACTGAGCGCGTGGGCTTCGGCGTATTTGAAGCTGTAGATGAATTCGATGCCCGGGTGTTGGATGAGCGGGGCGAAGCGTTGGGCGATTTCGGCGGCGGCGGCTTCGTGCTGGCGGTGGATGAAGGCGAGCTGGCGGTCGGGTTGGACGGCGAGGGCGTCGAGAACGCCCTGGCCGAAGGTGCGGAAGGCCCAATCTTCTTTTTCGGCGGCGGTGGCGTCAGGCATGTTTTCGCCGGTGGTGAGGCCGATTCCGGTGAGGTCGGGGTAGGTGAGGATGAGCTCGCGGACGCTGCGGCGAACGTAGTCGGCGGTGGTGGGGTTGGACCAATCGGGGGCGAGGCCGTATTGGCCGCGGGTGCCGTTGGTGAAGACATTCCACGTGATGACATAGAACTTCACGTTGCGGGAACGGCCGTAGCGCATGACCTCGCGCCAGAAGGCGATTTTTTCGTCGATGGTGAGTTTTTTCAGGACTTCGACGTGGTCGAGGATCTCGGGGGCGTCGAGGCCGGTGGCCCACGTGTGGTAGTATTCGTCCCACTTGGCGGTGGAGCGATGGACATCGGCGAGGGCGACGTCGGGGTATTCGGGGACGCGGACGAGGGATGGGAACGGGTGGAGGTTCCAGAGCGAGACGAGATTGTAGCGATCGCGGGCGAGGCGGTCGATGTAGTCGCGCCAGAAGGACATGTCCCAGACGGTGGCGATGTTTTGCTGGGCGGATTCGCCGGCGTCGGTGTAGCTGGGGGTGCGGGCGTCGAGGGGGAGGTTGAATTTGACGCCGCGGGTGGCGAAGTGCGGCGATTGGTCGGTGTCGGTGAGCGCGTCGAGTCCGCTGGTGCGGATGATTTCGGCGGCCTCGAGGGCGCCATACATGAGGCCGGCGGGGTCGTGGCCGAAGATGTGGATTTGGCGGGGTGCGTCGGTCGCCGATGAGGTCGTGCGGGCGAGGCGAATGGAGAAGCTTTCGGGGGTGTTGCAGGAGGGAGGAGAGGCGAGGGAGTGGTGGGCGGAGAGGAGGGATTGGGTGGCGGGGGAGGAGGTGAGTTCGAGGTGAATTGCAGCCGAGGTGGAGGGTGGCTTCGCGGCGAGGGCGGCGCGGAGTTCGGCGGCGCCGAAGAGGATGGGCTCGGCGTTGGAGGAGTGGTGGACGGTGACGGGTTGGGCGTGGGCGAGGCTGGCGAAGGTGAGGAGGGAGATGAGGAGGAGGCGGAGGAGTGGGGTGAGGCGCATGGGGTGTGGGGCCTGACGCGGGGCAAGCGCGGGGGTTTTGGAAAGGGGGTGGGGAAGAGAAAGAGAACGAGAAAGAGAAAGAAGAACGAGAACGAGGGGGCGGGAGGGGCGGGGGACTTTTGGGCGCAAAAAAGGGCGGGTTGGAAAACCCGCCCTGCTCGGTGAGGCGTGTAGATTTATTTGTTTAGTTCCTGGAGCTTTTGGCGGAAGAAGCGGCCTTGGCGGCTGGGGGTATAGTTCCAGTCGTCGAGGAGCTGGGGGGACCAGTGGGCGTCGAAGACCCAAGGCGTCCAGGAGATGCCGCGTTTTTCGAAGAAGGAGATAATCGCTTCGCCGTAGGTTTCGTCGCCGATGACGGGGATGTGGGCGCCGGGGCCGTCGGCGCTCATGAAGCCGAATTCGGTGGCGACGACGGGATATTTTTTGGCGACGAAACCCCAGTCGCGTTCCCAGTTTTCCTCCCAGTTGTCGCGGCGCTTCTGCGGGTAGGGGTGGGTGCAATACGCGACGCCGGGGAAACCGATGGGCTCGTCGGCGATCATGGTGAGATCGTAGCCCCAGTTGAAGCCGGCGACGAGGACGAGGGACTCGGGGTCGATCTTCCGGATCATGTAGATGATGTCCTCGAGGAAGCGCTTGAAGTCGGGCCAGGGGAGACGGCCCATCTCGCCGTTGCGGTTGGTGGGCTCGTTGAAAAGTTCATACATGGCGACGGTGGAGACGCCGCGGTAGCGCTGGGCGATGGTGTTCCAGAAGCGGAACGTTTCGTCGCGCGAGGTGATATACATCGGCAGGTGGTAAACGCCGGTGAGGACATTGCCGATCGAGTGCCAGTCGATGATCACATACATGCCGAGTTCGCCGGCCCAGATCACGGCCTGGTCGAGGAGCTTCAGGTATTCGGTTTCGCCGAGTTTGCGCCAGTCGGCGGGGTGGACGGGGATGCGGACGACGTTGGCGTTCCAAGCGCGGGCTTCCTCGAAATAGCGACGACCCCACTGGCCGCGCTCGAAGAGCGTGGCGGGATCGGTGGTGGCGACGCCACGGAGGATGACGGTTTTTCCGGAGGGATCGACGATGCGGTTGCCCTCGATGGAGAGGCGGGGGAGTTTGGCACTGGCAACGAGGGCTTCGCGCGGGTCGCTGAACGTGGTGGCCGCGGAGAGCGCGGCGGACGTGGCGCAGAACGCGAGCAGCAGGAGGAATCGCGATACGACGGGGTGCGAGGTCATGGTAGAGAAGAAGGATGGAGGAGGAAGCGCGGGCGAGGAATTTCAGTGTGGCGTGAATCGTCCGCGAGGCAGGACGCGGACGCCTCGGGGAGGATTCGGGATGTGACAGACCGATTGTGGATTGAGCGTCTGGGGCGGTTTTGTAGCGTCGCGGCATGCAAACGAAGATCCTCAAAGCGGCGCGGGTGTGGGTGACGGTGGCGATGCTCGGGACGCTGGCGCGGGCGGCGACGACGGCGGATGCGGTGTTCGAAAAGCTGGCGGCGGAGTGCATCGAGGATCTTTTGCGATCGCGGCCGGAGATGGCGACGCAGTTGGGCGATCATCGATTCGACGACCGGCTGACGGATTTCAGCGCGACGGCGCTGGCGGAGCGGGAGCGGTCGCTGCGGGCGCAGTTGGCGGCGCTGGAGCAGATCGACGTCGCGGAGTTGACGGGGCCGAATCGCGTGGACGCGGAGATCCTGCGGCTGGAGCTGGGTTCGATGCTCTACATGCTCACGGAGGAAAAACCGCACGAATGGAATCCGCTTTCGTATAACGATTCGCTCGCGACGAGCATCTATCTGCTGACGGCGCGGGAGTTCGCGCCGCCGGAGGAGCGGTTGCGGAATGCGGCGAAACGGATGAACGCGATTCCGCAGGTGGTGGAGCAAATCAAAGCGACGCTGCGGAATCCGCCGCGGATTCATACGGAGACGGCGATCGGGCAGACGGCGGGCGCGATCGCGCTGGTGCAGAGCGAACTGGAGCCGTTGTTTCAGCAGGCGCCGCACATGCGGGAAGAATTGAAGCCGGCGCAGGCGAAAGCGGTGGCGGCGCTGGAGGACTACAAAGCATGGCTGGAGAAGGAAGTGCTGCCGAAGGCGAACGGAGATTTCCGGCTGGGGGCGGACAAGTTTCGGAAGAAGCTGCGATTCGCGTTGGACTCGGAGATGTCTCCGGAGGAGGTCGTGCGGCGGGCGGAGGCGGAGCTGGAGGCGACGACGGACGCGATGTATGCGACGGCGTTGCCGCTGTTCAGAAATTATTTTCCCGACGCGCCGGCGGGAGCGGAGAAAGATCGAGCGAACGTGATCAAGGCGGTGCTCGATCGGTTGGCGGAGAACCGGCCGAACGACGAGACGGTGGTGGATCGCGCGAAGGAGATCACGGACGCGGCGACGGCGTTCGTGCGTGAGAAGGATCTGGTGACGGTGCCGGACACGCCGCTGAAAATCATCGTGCTGCCGGAGTTTCAGCGCGGAGTGGCGATCGCGTATTGCGACTCGCCGGGAGCGCTGGAGCCGGAAGGCGAGACGTATTACGCGGTGTCGCCGACCCCGGCGGACTGGAGCCCGGCGCGAAAGGTGTCGTTCTTCCGTGAATACAACGATTACATGCTGCACGACCTCTCGGTGCACGAGGCGATGCCGGGACACTTTTTGCAGATCGCGCATTCGAATCGGTTTCGGGCGCCGACGCTGGTGCGCGCGGTGTTCATGAGCGGAACGTTTGTGGAAGGCTGGGCGGTGTATGCGGAGCGCGTGATGGCGGAAGCGGGCTTCGGCGGACCGGAGGTGAGGATGCAACAGCTCAAGATGCGCGTGCGCGCGATCATCAATGCGATTCTCGATTACAAGGTGCACTGCGCGGGAATGACCGAACGGGAGGCGCTCGATCTGATGATGAAGCGCGGCTTCCAAGAGGAAGGCGAAGCGGTGGGGAAGTGGCGGCGGGCGTGTCAGAGCTCGACGCAGCTCTCGACCTATTTCGTCGGCGCGGTGGAGCACGACGACACGCGGGCGGCGGTGGAGCGGAAGGAGGGCGCGGCGTTCAACCTAAGACGTTATCACGACCGGTTGTTGTCGCGGGGGAGTCCGGCGATGAAGCACGTGCGACGGGAGCTGGGGTGGTGAGGCGAGGTTGGGCAAGAGGCCCCTTGTTTGCATCAGCAGCGCGCAAAAAAGTGTAATTTGGACGGGCGGGCGAATTGTCAGGTGAAACCCGAACCGGGGCATGGTGGACTTCCCCATCGTGCGAACGCTGTCTCTGCTGGTGCTGCTGGGTGTCTCAATTTCCTGGATACAGGCCCAAACCGCGCCCTTCGAAAGCGGAGCGTGGGTGGGGAATGTGACCACCAGCGGAGCGACGGCGGCGGTGCGCGTGAGGAGCGAAGGCGCGTCGGTGCGGTGGGTGGTGAGTGAAAACGCGACGCTGACCAAGCCGGTTTATTCGGCGGCGGTGAAGGCGACGTCGGCGACGGGGCGGGTGGTGAAACTCGAGGCGCCGATGTTGAAGGCGAACACGCTTTATCACTACGGGTTCGAGGTGAACGGCGTGCTGCGGAGCGAACCGGAGTGGCGGGGACAGTTCCGGACGTTTCCGAGTGGAGCGGCGTCGTTCAAGATCGTGTTCGGTTCGTGCGGCGACCATCGCGACAAGGACCAGCGGGCCTATGAGGCGATTCTCGCGGAGAAGCCGCTGGTGTTCATCAGCACGGGCGACCTGCATTATTCGAACACGAACAGCGCGAACGTGGAGGAGTATCGAAAAAACTATGACGGCGTGTTGAGCGCACCGGCCCAGGCGGAGCTGTATCGGAACGTGCCGGTGGCTTATGTGTGGGACGACCACGATTACGCGGGGAACGATTCCGACGGGACCTCGATCGGGCGCGATGCGGCGCGGCAGGCGTATGGCGACTATGTGCCGCACTATCCGCGAGCGGCGGGCGACGGAACGATCGGGCAGGCGTTCACGATCGGGCGGGTGCGGGTGATCATGACGGATTTGCGGAGCGCGAGTGCGAGCATCCGCGCGCCCGACAATGCGGCGAAGGTGCGGCTCGGCGCGGCGCAGATGGCGTGGTTCAAACGTGAGCTGCTCGCGGCGCGTGACGCGGGATATCCATTGATCCTGTGGGTGAATCCGGTGCCGTGGATCAGTGTGGCGGGGACGGGTGCGGACGACTGGGGAATTTACGCGACGGAGCGGAAGGCGATCGCGAACTTCATCAAGGGCGCGGGCATCACGAATCTGGCGATTTTGTCCGGCGACATGCACGGCATCGCTTACGACGACGGTCGGAACGCGGACTATGCGGATGGTGGTGGCGCGGCGATGCCGGTGATGCACGGCGCGGCGTTGACGCGCGACGGATCGGTGAAAGGCGGACCGTATAGCGGCGGCGCGATTCCCGGACGCCTGCAATATGGCGTGTTGGAGATCACGGACACGGGCGGCGCGAGCGTGCAGGCGCAGTATCATGGGAAACGCGTGGGCGAAGGGGTGAGGTTGTCGGGACGTTTCACGGGCACATCGATCGTGGCGTATTCGGGTCTGGACGGAATGGTGACGACGAATCCGGCGGAACGTGCGCTGACGGCGTTGTCGTCACGCGACCGGATTTCGAGCGTCGATGGCGTGACGATCGTGGGATTCGTGATCGGCGGCGTGCATCCGCGCACGGTGTTGATCCGCGCGGTGGGGCCGAGCCTCGCGACGCAAGGGGTGACGGAGGCGTTGCCGGATCCGACGATCACGGTGCACAAAGGCCCGGCGGTGATCGCGCAGAACGACAACTGGGTGGAGGGAAACGTGGCGCAGTTGCGGAATCTCTTTACGCGCGTTGGAGCGGGGCCGCTGACGAGTGCGGATGGGAAAGATGCGGCGCTGGTGGTCACGCTGGCGCCGGGTGTTTATACGGCGGTGGTGCGCAGTGCGGACGGAAAGATGGGGACGGTGTTGGCGGAGATTTTCGAGGTGCAGTGAGGATAGGGGCGCGGGTTACCGCGGCCCTTCTTTGCCAAGGGCGCGGCGGCGGGCGGGATCGTCGTCGCGCTCGAGGTGTTGAGGCGGGGTGGTGTCGGGGCGGCCGGCGGGCAGTTCGCGCCGGCCACGTCGATACATGACGAAGAGGAAGACGGCGCCGACCAAGATGATGAGCGGGATGAAGTAAAGATGAGGATGCATCGAGGAATCTAGGCGCGGCGGACGGCGGCGGCTACGAGCGGATTTGCGGGTCGGCGGGTGGGGTGTTTTCCGGCGACCGCGGGGGGCGCCTGGATGGGTGGGGGAAAACCCGATGCGGGCCGGTCAGGGTTAGCCGGATTTCCGGGATGGGTTGGGCGCGGCGTTTGACTTGGCGGGGAGGTGGGGACTTTTGCGGGCCGAAAGATTTTGGCCATGGAACGGCACGGGTGCGCGAGCGCCTGTGCCGTTTTTCTTGTGACAAATCTTTCGCTTGCATCGTGGGGACGGGGCGGCTTTGTGTGCGCCCGCCTGTAGGGGTGTCCTCCGCGGAGGGCTGAGATTGCGGTGCGAACGGCCGCTCGACCCTTGAACCTGACACGGATCATGCCGACGAAGGAAACAGCAGGCGCCGCGAGGAGCGCCGTGGGGCGCGTGGCGCCCCTTTCGACGGGAGTTCGTGACGGGTCGGGCAACCGACAAAATGAAATTCCCGAAAAAACTCGCTTCAGTGCTAATGGCGATCGGCGTCACCGTGGTGGCGCGGGCGCAAAGTGACGCGGACGAGCCGGTCCGCCTCGATTTGTTCGAGGTGACGGGCGTGCCCGTCGAGGATTCGGTGAATCCGCTGATTCGTCCGGTCGAGGGCGTGTTCGGCGATTTGCGCGGAGTGCTCGAGACGCCGCGCGGGGTGTCGACGATCACGCAAGGCCTGTTGCGCGAGCGCGGGATCGAAGGCGTGCGAGAGTTCGTGGCGTTCGCGCCGGGAAGTTATGCGCCGGCGAGTTATGGGAAGGCGACGATCCCGAACGTGCGCGGGGATCTGGCCGAGACGTTTTTGAACGGGCAGCGGCTGAGTTATAATAATTTTGGATACATGCCGTCGTTCAACAACGTCGAGGCGGTCGACGTGGTGCGCGGGCCGGGATCGGCGGTGTATGGCAGCGGATTCTTCACGGGCGGCTACGTGAACTACGTGACGAAACAGCCGAAGTTTTCGCCGGAGACGACGCTGACGGCGCGCGTGGGCACGTGGGTGCCCGGCGGCGGGTCGTGGTTGAACGGATCCTGGCAGATCGACACGACGGCGCCGTTCGCGGGCGGGAAGTCGGCGTGGCGGCTGAGCTACGAAGGCAAGGAGGACGACACGTTCTTCAAGCGGCACGGCGGGCGGGACGACCGGCACGATGTGTTTGTTTCCTGGATACGCCGGCCGAGCGACGCGGTGACGCTGCAGGCGAACGCGCAGTATATCTCGCAGGCGACGCCACAGTTGCTGGGGGTGAACCGGCCGAATCAGGAGTTGATCGACCATGGACGGTATTACACGGGCGATCTGCCGGATCTCGGGTATTCGGACGCGGGGGCGCTGGCGGGGACGATTCCGGGCACGACGTGGGTGGACCTGCCGCGCGACGCGACGCTGTTGTCGCCGGGAGACTTTTCGGACGCGGAGGTGTGGCGCGGGCAGTTCATCGTGACGGCGCAGCTCGCGCCGGGACGGAAGGTGGTGAACCGCACGCTGGCGGAGCGCGTGGACCGCCGGCGATATCATCATTTTGAATACGCGGAGTGGGCGGAGCAGACGACGTTCGAGAATCGGACGGAGTGGCATGCGAGCCTCGGCGGCGAAGGCGTGACGCACGATCTGATCGCGGGCGCGACGCTGCGGTTCGAGGACCGGCTGAGCTACACGAACTACTTCAACGAGTATTTCTTCCAGTATGACCTCACGCGGGCGAATCCGGTGTTCAGTCATGTGAACGATTATCCGGAGTCGTATTGGCCGGGATTCGAAGGACCGGAGGGGTATTTGTTTTTCCCGGCGTCGTATGGAAGTCCGGAGACGACGGATTCGCAGTTGTGGAATCCGGCGGTGTTCGTGCAGGACGAAATCAAGTTCAGCGACAAGTTCTCGGTGTTGGCAGGCGTGCGGCTGGATGGGTTTTACGCGAAGGCGCGGGATCCGTTGGGCGAGGCGGTGGGCGTGCCGTGGGCGGACCGGCACAGCGATGAGGCGGTGTCGTGGAACGCGAGCGCGATCTATCGCGTGACGCCGAAGGCGACGTTGTATGCGACGTATCAACGCGCGGTGGCGGTGCACGGGAACGTGACCGGTGGCGGCGTGATGTTGAAGGAAGACGAGGATGGAAACGGCGTGATCGATCCGGACGATTTCACGAATTTGAGCCGGCTGGCGGAAGTGGGCGCGAAGTTTTCGCTGTTGGAGAACAAGCTGTATGCGGGAGTGGCGGTGTTCGATCAGCGGCGCGAGGAACTCGAGCTCGGCGGCGACGTGAAGAATCTGAAGATGCGCGGCGCGGAGCTGGAGTTCGTGTATCAGCCGCACCTGCGGTTCAACGCGACGTTCAACGTGGCTTACACGGACGGGCGGTTCGACAATTCGACGGCGACGCAGGCGGGCGGGTTGTCGTTGTATAATCTGTATGCGCCGGGCGCGGGGCCGGGCGGGCGCGGGAACGGGCTCGGGTTTCAGTGGGACAAGCTGCCGCGCGGGAATTATCGGATTCCGGGGCTGTCGCGCTGGATCGTGAACGGGAGCTTCTCGTATCGGATGGAGAACGGGTTTGGCGGAGGGATCGGCGCGAGCTGGCAGAGCGAGCAGCCGGGAAATCTGACGAACGAGTATCACATTCCAGCGCAGGTGTTCTTGAATGCGTTTCTGTTCTACCGGCGGCCGACTTGGGAGGTGAACATCGACGTGTTGAACGTGCTCGATGAGCGGAACTGGATCCACAATGGCGACAACTTCTCGAATCACGTGCTCGTGTTTCAGGATCTGCCGCTGCGAGTGGAAGGGTATGTGAAGTTCAAGTTCTGAGGAATAGGGCAGTTGGCGGCGGGAGGGAGCGCCTGCGAGCAGCGGCCTGCGTAGCGGGCGAGGCGCGGTGTGCGGAAAGATGTCGCATATGCGACATCTTTCCGCACGGGGGGAGGTGTCGGGGGGCCCAACCTACTTGCACACGGGCGCGGGGGGTGGTGTTGTGGCGGGATGATTGGACTTCAGGAAGGACAGGGGGCGGCGACGCGAAAGGCTCCGGAACGGGTTTTCACGTTGCGGCTTCATGTGGTGGGAACGAATCCGCAGGTGTGGCGGAGGATCGTCGTGCGCGAGAACATGTGGCTTTCGCGGTTGCACGATTCGATCCAGGTGCTGTTCGACTGGTTTGACTACCAGACGCATGCGTTTCACGTGGACGATCTACGATTCGGGAATCCGTTGAAACGCGAAGAGCTGACGATCGAGGACGATCGGGACGTCACGTTGGCGGACCTCGATCTAGAGCATCACGAGCGGTTCACGTATGGCTACCACTTCGGCGAAGGCTGGCAGGTGGAGATTCATGTGGAGGGTCACGCCCCGGCGAAGAAGGGGGTGCATTACCCAATTTGCATCGCGGGCGAGCGCGCGGGGCCGCCGGAGGATTGCGGCGGGCTGGAGGCGTTCCACGACATGCTCGCGTGCATCAAGGAACCGGATACGGACCTCGGTCGCGAGTGGCTCGAATGGCTCGGGCCGGAGTATCACGCGGAGGTTTGCGATCTGGAGAAGATCAACAAGGCGTTGAAGAAGCTCGGAAAATAAAACGCCCCGCAGCGGAGCAGCGGGGCGGCGGGCGCGGAGGTGACGAGGGTTAGTTGGCCGCCGTCGGAATGGATCCGGCTTTGATGATGTAGAGCTGGTCGGGCTTGAGGTATTTCTTGATGGCGCCGTTGACCTGCTCGGGGGTGAGGGAGTTGATCTTGTCGGGATATTCGTCGAGCCAGGTGACGTCGTAGCCCCGGTGGACGGCGGCGAGGAGGTTGGCCGCGAGACCGCCGGTGGTGGCGAGGCCGACCTTGAAGGTGCCGACGAAGTTTTCCTTGCGACGGGAAACCTCCTCGGGGGTGGCACCTTTTTCATACCATTCGGTGAGCTGGCGCTTGGTCGAGGCGAGGCCCTGGTCGAGGAGTTGCGGGGCGAAAGTGGCGGTGATGCTCCAGTCGCCGGCGGTGAAGGTGTCGTGGTTGAGGCGGGAACCGATGCCGTAGGTGAGGCCTTCCTTGTCGCGGACGTTGGCCATGAGGCGGCCCGTGAAACCGCTGCCGAGGATGGCGGTGGCGAGGCGGAGCGCCTGGTAGTTGGGATCGCTGTAGCGGAGGCGGCTGGGCTGTCCCATCACCACGGATACGCTGGTTTTGTCGGCCATGAAGATGTTCTGCTCGCGCGGGGCGTCGGTGCCGGCGGCGATGGCGGGTTGGAGGAGATCGACACCGCCGGTCCAGCCGGCGAAATGGCGGCCGACCTCGGATTGGAGCTGGGCGACGTCGATGTCGCCGACGACGACGAGGGTGAAGTTTTTCGGGCCGTAGTGTTTTTGGTGGAAGGCCTTCACGTCCTCGAGCGTGGCCTGCTCGGTGGCGGCGATGAAGTCTTCGGGGGATTCGGTGCGGTTGGGGTGGCCGACGGGATAGATGGCGCGCGTGAAGGCGTCGCCGGCGCGGAAGTCGGTGCTTTCGAGCGAGCGTTGGAGGCCGCCGATGAATTGTTTCTTGGCTTTCTCGAATTCGTCGGGGTCGAGGGCGGGCGTGCGGAGTTGTTCGGCGATGAGCTCGATGACGAGCGGGAGGTCTTTGGAGAGGCACTTGGCGCTGACCTCGGCCATGTGGGTGCCGACGGAGAAATCGATGCTGGCGCCGACGCTCTCGAGTTTTTCGGCGATGGCGAATTTGTCGTTTTTGGTGGTGCCCTGGTCGAGGAGCATGCCGGTGAGGGTGGCGACGGCGATGTTGCCGTCGGCGCTGTAGGCGTCGCCGGCGGGGAGCGAGCCGCGGATGGTGACGACGTTTTTGACGCCGGTCTTGTAGGCGATGAGGTCGATGCCGGCGACCTTGGTGCGGACGACGTTGGGCGCGATGGCGGCGAACGCGGCGGCGGGGAGGAACAGAGCGCCTGCGAGCAGGCGGCCTACGGAGAACAGGGAGAAGATTTTCATGATCGGGTGAGGATCGGGTTATTCGGCGGCGGCGGGGGCGGCGTTGAGCGGGATGAACCAGCCGGTGGTGCTGGTATCGACGTTGAAGTAATCGCGGGCGACGCGCTGGACGTCGGCGGGGGTCACTTTTTGAACGGCGTCGTCGAGGGTGTAGTAGAGCGTCCAGTCGCCGGCGGCGATGCACTCGTTGAGGTTGCCGGCGATGGAGAAGGAGCCGTCGCGTTGGTAGGCGGAGTCGGCGAGCCATTTGGCGGCGGCGGCTTTCACTTCGGCTTCGGTGACGCCGTCGGTTTTGAGTTTCTCGATTTCCTCGAGCGCGATCTTCTCGACCTCGTCGTGCGTGGCGCCCGGGGCGAGCGGGATGAAGGCGATCATGAGGGACGGATCGTGGTTGAAGCCGACGTAGCTCTGGGCGCCGGTGGAAAGGTTTTTATCGGTGATGGCGCGGTAGAGGCGGCTGTTTTTGCCGTCGGTGAGAATGAGGCTCGCGAGGGAGAGCGCGGCGTAATCGGGGTGGCGCGCGGACGTGGTTTTGTAGCCGAGGGCGACGACGCCGAGCTGGCCGGCGCGTTTGACGATGACCCGGCGGGCGCCGCGCTGCGGAGGTTCTTCGGTGTAGAGTTCGGGAATGGGCTGGGGCGAGCGCGGGTAGACGCCGAAGTATTTTTTGATCATCGCGAGCGCGGCGGCGGGCTCGAAGTCGCCGATGAGCGTGGCGGTGGCGTTGTTGGGCCAGTAGAAGGTGTCGTAGAACTCCTTCAGTTTTTCGATCGGCACGTTTTCGATGTCGGAGCGGTGGCCGATGGTGGAATGGTGATACGGGTGGGCGACGAAGGCGGCTTGGAAGATTTCCTTGATGAGGGCTTGGAAGGGGGAGTTTTCGCCGCGTTCGAATTCGTTGCGGACGACGGTCATTTCGGGGCGGCGGTCTTCGTCGCGGAGCCAGAGGTTGCGCATGCGATCGGCTTCGATGGCCATGTAGCCCTCGAGGAATTCGGAGCCGATGTTGGCGTAGTAGTTGGTGCGATCGAGCCAGGTGGTGGCGTTGTAGTTGCCGCCGACGCGCTCGAGGTATTGGTCGACGCTGTTGCCTTTCGCCCGGTTGAAGTTGGGCGAGCCCTTGAACATGAGATGTTCGAGGAGGTGGGTGGCGCCGGTGGTGCCGGTGACCTCGTTGCGCGAGCCGACGCGGTAGGTGACCATGAAGGTGAGCGTGGGGCTCGAGTGCTCCGGCATGAGGAGGACGGAGAGGCCGTTGGAATCGAGGGTGTATTCGGAGATGTCGCCGACGGTTTTGACGTGGGTGAAGCCGTCGAC
>ENA-UOVV01000682-UOVV01000682.1-compost-metagenome-genome-assembly--contig:-NODE-682-length-35805-cov-6.866210_pt1 | contig 35805 bp, 29 predicted proteins | sample MGYA00238155_ERZ761577 | MGnify/ENA primary metagenome ERZ761577 (study PRJEB28898, sample SAMN06268775) | compost metagenome | isolation source: Emeryville, CA | place: USA:Emeryville, CA | collected... | reverse complement strand
GAAAAGCCCAAGGCCATATTCATCGCCAGCTCATCAGCATGAGGCCCAAGCCATTTGGGTACCAGGCCTTGGTAGATCCAGACAAACGCCAGCACCCAGCGGCAAATTTGCAGTGTCAAAAGTCCTCGATTAGTCATCTAAAAATCGTCCTTCATGATCCGCACTGGGTAATACACAGCTCTCGTACTTGCCAAATAGTGTGTAGCGATTGAGCGCAATTCGGTCATAAAGCCAATCTCGAATTGGGCGAGGGATAATCCATAGGATTCCTGCCACCACCCAAGGGAATCCCAAGCCCATCAAGATTTTGATAGCGGCAGACGAGCGAATATGGACTTTTTCCCCATCGACGAATACCAAGGTATGGAAGCTATCTGTAGGCAAGCCGCAGCGGGTTAGAATTTTTTGCCCTTGAGCTGACTGAACACTCGCCAGCTTATATCGATGTTTTACGTCGTAGCGGATAAGAAATTTCGCCCAGCCACTACACAGTTTGCACATGGCGTCGAAGAGAACTATCTGATGTGTTACATTCATAGCGCTTTCACGCCTTACCCGGCGGATTACGTGCAAACCAATCCACGATCATCGGCATATGGGATTCAAATCCGCCCGGTACCGAGATGTTGAACACACCGGCACGCGCATCACTGCGATTTTGAAAATCGTGTGTTGTGCCGGCGGGCGCCAGAATAAAACTGCCGCGCGGCGCGTCAGTCCAGGTGTCACCGATCAGGAAACTCATGGTGCCTTCTATAACAAAGAAGATATCGTCTTCATCATGGTGGTGGGCACCTGGCCCCTGAGTATGGGGTTCAAGCCACCATTCTGAAATGGAATAGGCTGATGCGGTTTCCGTTTCATCGGCTTTAAAAATTGCGCTTATGGGCCCCATCTCATAGCGGCGTCCCTCACCTGGCTTGAGCAGCAGAGGTTTTCGGCCGGTTGATAAGCTATTTTCACGCAAAACCTTCTCCCCGGTATCAGTGTTATTCGCTGAACCCTATTACAGCTGCACGATAGCCTTTGCTTTTTATCGTGGGCGCTTTCAGGTGTCAACCGCAAGGTATCAAGAGCGAGGCAAGACATCAACGTGGGCGAGAAGACCTTAAGGCCCTGAGGACGGAGTTAAAGCCCTGAGAAAGGCAATCAGTGCGCGCTGCTCTTCGCGCGAAAGGTTCAGCGGCGTTAGCACATTCTCGCCAGGATAGCCGAGGGCATCACCACCGCGATTAAAAAAATCGACAACTTCATCCAGAGTGCCCATAAGTCCGGTGTGCATAAAGCTTGGGCGCTGTGCCACGCACCTGAGCGACGGCGTTTTGAACGCACCCTCCAATCCCTGTTCATCGATGCGATCAAATCGATCATCTACGCCGTCACTAAAGGGCCCAAACAACCCCAGGGGATCGGTTTTTGCCAAAGGCAAATCCAGTGCCGCACCAACATCATTATTGTTGATAATACCTTCGCGAGTAACGCCCTGCACAACGCCAATATTGTGAAAATCCTTGTCGGTCAGCAATGGCCCGGAATGGCAGCTCACACACTGGGCTTTGCCAATAAATAGCTGTGCGCCCCATTGCTCTTGTTCGGTTAATGCCTGGGAATCGCCATTGACATAAGCATCGAAACGACCAGGCCCACATTGCAGTGTTCGTTCATAAGCAGCAATGGCTTTGCCAAAGTTCACAACAACACGGTTCACGACCTCCTGCTCAATCTGATTTAAGGCATCAAACTCGGCGCCATCGCCAGGCATACCGTGACACTCGTAGATGTCAGCAGGTGGCAATTGTCGCGGATGACTAACATCCACAACTAATTGACACCCTGCTTTTTCCGGCGGCAAGCGTACAAATGTTTCTTTGTCGTACAGCGGCAGCAAACTGTCTTCGCCAAACACCTGACTGTAAAGCTCGCTGTAATAGTCTGCGATATAGGTAGCAACATATAAGCGGGAGCTATTCATTTCCAGCGGGTTTTCAATAGGCGCAAACACTTGCGAGTAGAGCGTTGAGTGACGACCACCCCAACTAATCAGTGGCAAGTAACCCACGTTTAACAGCGAAGGAGTTCGGCGGCTAGTCCATCCGGCGCCGAGGGAAATTTGCTGAAAGGTACTGCGGGTGTCTGAAAATCCGGACGCCTCAATATGGCAACCGGCGCAGGCAACCTTGCCGGTATCGCCTTTGCGGCCCAAGCTGTTGGGGCCGCCATCGTTATCAATATCCAGCAAAGGCCCGGAGAAGCCGGGATCATTGAAAAAGATCTCACCCAACAGCACGGCATCCGGGTTGTCCGCATAGTGATTGCTCGGATCCGGTGGTGGCGATGGAAACTGGGCTGGCGCGAGCGATGCCAGAATTTCCCATTCAGCCTGGGTCCATTCAATCCCGGTAGCCGCAAGGCTACTGCTACTGCTACTGCTACTGCTACTGCTACTGACAGAGTGTAGGCTGCTGGTGTTAGCGGCTTTTCCTTCACCGCCACCACCACAACTGCTGGTTAGCCATACCAGTGCGATTAAGAACAGCCACCTGTCCATCAGCTAGTTCTCAACCCTAAAGCGAATCGCACCGGTTTCATTGTCGGAGCTGCCGTCGGAACCCGGCATCCAGTATCCCGGTCGGCCCTTATTGCCCTCGGAATCGTAAGCCACAAAAACCAATTCATGATCGCCGTTCGACAAGCTGGTGGTATCCAAGGTGATGGGAACACCACAACAAGTGTAGGGCCAGGTGGCAGCGCCATCTGCTGTCGCAGGCGCCGGTGAAGACGTTGAGGTATTCACTCGTCCAACCACTTCGCCATCAACCAGCATATCGATATAGGCCACGCCGAGATTTGGCCCACCCATCGCCAGCGGCCGAATATTGTCCGCATAAACGCCAAACTCCACGGTGCCGCTCAGCGTTTGGGTCAATTCCAGTTCATAGCCGTTGCGCGGGGGATCATTGGCCCGAATTGGAGCCGCTTGCCTATTGAGTGAAACCAGCTGTACTGAGGGCCCCAGCTTGGTCAATGCCGGTACCGGCGAAGCGGTAATAATCTGGGTGGGTGGTGTATAGCTCGCGCGCGATTGCTCGTTGGCAAAGCGAATTTCAACGTGCTGATTGAGCACCGTGGTGTTGTAGGTATCAAACCGAAATTCGTTAATGCCTTGATTAAGCAGATCCAGCGGGATTTCTATGCTACCGGAATAGGGCGGATAAATTTGTCCAAGAATCCCATCCTGCCAGGTACCAGCGGTGCTGGTCGGCTCAGGCAGTGCAAAGGTTTGGCCATTGATAATGAATTTGTCGGACGCCCGCCATTGATACCATTGGGTGCGCATTTGAATGGTATAAAAATAACGCGCCGATATAGCGGACTCCAGGCTATCGGGAATATTCACTCGCCACACCTTACCGGTTTCTGCGGCCAGAATATCCGTGCGATTAAAGCTGGTCTTGTAATTGTTGACTACCAGCGGGCGAGAGGGGCCGTCAAATCCAAAATTGTCCCAGCGGAATGCATGCCAGGGGTAGCCCACTTTGGTTGGGTTATAACCGAACTGCGACCAATGAACCGTCGCTTTTTCAAAGTCGAGATTGATATTTTTATTTTCCAGAATGAGCTTTCCATCAATATAGATAGCAGCACGGGATTTGGAGACTTCAAGCACCATATGACGCATAACCTGGCCCGGCAAAAAAACTTCATCGGGAAAATCCCATTGAAAATCGTACTTGGCCACGGCAATCGGATTGCCGTCGGTTGCCAGCTGGTGAATCATCAACACGTTGTCGGCTTGTGAAAAGCGCAAAAAACGCCCTGGATGACCGTGTCCTGGGTCAAAGGTGACATGACCGGTGATATCAATAATGTCGGCATCGGATTCATAGGGAAACACATCCACATACCAGGTACTGCGATTGCCTTGGGAGCCATCAAAATCAAACACAATTTTTCCGGTGCGCTGGGTAAAATCAAATATCGCTCTAGGCCGGGCAATATTTTGTCCGCGATCACAGCCGTGTTCAGCACCCGGCAAATAGCTGGCGTTACCCAGCACACTCACGGCATGGTAGCTATTGCCGATATAGGTGTAGCTTGCCGCCGGATCCACACAGGCTGAAAAAGCCACATTCCATTTTTTTTCGTCAAGCGCACCCGCTGGTTTATTAAAGTCATCAAAAAATCCCGTCATGCTGGCGGCGAGCTGATTAACGCGTGTCGGATTTGCGCGAATCTCAAACACATTGCTCGGTGCCGATACTTCGCCATATTTATTGACCGATTGAATAACTCCCACCAGAGTTTCGTTATTCTTAAGATTAAACAAAGTGCCGATTCGCTGGGTAAAGAGCGCGCCATACTGCAAATTGTTTTGTGATTTACCAAAGCATACCCGGTAACCCTCAACCGCCGCCGACTCCCGCTGCAATGAATTGCCCCAGCGAAGGCGCGCACTGTTGTCATCACCCACCACCACAATATCGCGTGGTACGGGCAAGGAACCGAGGTAATCACCATCAAACACGTTCTGGCAGGAAGCACCAATGGAGGTTATTTCCGGCACCGCGTCCACCGATGATCGACTGCTGGCCTGGCTGGATACAACGCTGGAACCGGACTCACTCATTGAAGATGCGACAGACGACAATGACGAGGCAGATACTTCCGAGCTAGAAGAACTAGAGCTGGACACACCTATGACCTGACTGGAAGACACCGATGAAATACTTTGTCGCACACTGCTCGCACTGGCGCTGCTTCCCGGATCGGGAAGCGAACTGAATGACGAGCTGGTTGACGAACTTATAGAGAGGCTAGACCCGGAGCTGGCGCTCGCCGGGCTGGAGGAAGGCACCACAACAGAACTTGATGACTGGCTGCTACTTGGGCCGGACGAATTAGTCGATGACAGGCCCTGCGCCGAAGAGTGACCTGTTTGATCAGGGCCATCTGCCTCACCACCACCGCAAGAAACAAGGATCAGACACACAAATAAAAAATTTAAAGATTTCATAGCAGTACCACGGAAGGTATCGCTCCCGCCTGCGGGCGAACAGGCGGAAGACGATAGCTGGGGTTTTATGGGTGTTAGAAAGCGCAAAGGTAGGGGTAAAAACCTGAGGAAACTTGAGGAAAGCTGACTTTCGTGCGAAACAGATCACAATTACGGCGTGTTTTATGGGTATTACGCAATTCCTCGCGCAAGCCTCGGATTCAACCGCTCCTCGGCTCTCAAAGGCAGCCCTCAAAAAATAGGCGCTGGATTTTTGAACAACCTCACTCCATAATCCCAGCCAGCCAATGGCATTCGAAAGAATTGATAAACACACATCGATAAAAAAGTGCCCCCAATGCGTTATCAACTTGGCCCCTACATTCTGGATACCACCCTGCGCAAGCTCACGGATGCGCAGTCAGGTGCGCTCATCAGCGAGAATGATCGCCTGATCCTGGTGCTAAAACTGCTGGCCGAGCAGTATCCCGATCACCTGTCCAAGGAATCCCTGATAAAGCACCTATGGCCAGAAGAGGCGGTGAGCGACTGGGCGCTATCGCGCTTGATCGCTGATCTACGCAGCCTGCTCGCCAACGGCGGACAAGACACAACCTACATTCGCACCTTGCGCGGCAAAGGATTTCGCCTGGCCGTACCCGTTACGCCCCTGAGCGACGGCAGTCAACGCGAAGCACCTGTCAGCACAACGCCTGACATCACAGTGCCTGTCATCACAGCACCTGGCAGCACACAACAAAGACCACTGCGCTATGGCCTAGCGGCGCTGCTTGTGTGTCTGCTACTCCTGGCTAGCGGAAGCGCAATCTATCTCACACACCAACCACCGCATGCTGATGCCAACCCGGTAGTGGACAGTGAATTTCTCCCCAGGCTGCCCATTGAAACAACCCTGATCCCCGCTCGAACACTTGCACTGCCGGTAGATAGCCGCTGGTTGGTGAATGACGAACTGCTTGATGAAACACCTTTTCGGCCAGCGATCTTTGATTTACAACCCGGCAAACATATTTACACCACGTTGATCCAAGGTCCGTTAAATCTACAAGGCGCAAAATTGGTATTGCGCATCAAGGTAGATCAGCAGGTTGCCGCAAGCCACTTTGAAAAGTTCATCCTTTTTGCGCAGAGTTTTGTTGGAAGCTGGCCAGGCGAATGGGATTGCAATTTTGCCGACCAGCTCAAAGTAGGTGAGCAGGAACTCTCCTGCGAGATTCAGGAGCCTGGTGTATTTTTTCTGTTAGGCGAGAGCGATTACAGTCGTATAGGTATTCAAACGCTAGGCGCCGAGGTCAGCGGCCAACTTGAAATTCTTTCTGCCAGCATCGAGCTACCAGCCAGCTTGCCGCTGGATCACCACTGGCGCCTGTCGCATAAAGGCCCGCTGCAAGTGGATCAAAGTCTGCACATTCCGCTTAAAGGGCATATCACCTCTGTGGCCTACGATATCGCTGGTCCCTTGTCATTGCAGAACACGGCAATTGCGATGACCCTAAAGATTAACGAAGACGTGGCTCATTCAATCATCAGCATCCAGCCATTTGTGCAGCGCACCATTGATGATTGGAGTGGCCACTGGAATTGCCTGATAACGGCTGATCAACTCACCACGGAAGGCGATACTTACTATTGTGAAATTACACACGATTATGTGGATATAGCGGCGGGTGAATACCTGCAGATTGGCCTCCATGCCAAAGGACGCAACATGACCGGACACATCCAGCTGATGGGCGTCAATATTCTACAGCGCTAGCCAGCGGCCTTAAGCCTGTGCCAGCAAAATCTGTTTATCCAATTCTGACTTAAGTGCAGAATCCAACTTGAGCTGCTGTGCCAATTCCTGCAAATAGGCGCGCTCCATAAAACTTTCTTCGTCGATGACCAACTTGCTGGCCAGATACATTTCAGCGGCAATTTCCGGCGTAGTCGCGGCGCGCGCTATCTCTGCCGGGTCCAGCGGTTTGCGCAACTGCTGATCCAGCCACTGAATTAATTCGGGGTCATTGTTGAACTTGGCCACTTCCTCGTCGATTAACTGACGCTCGCGATCATCAATATGGCCATCGGCTTTGGCCGCACCAATCAACGCCTGCAAAATAGCTTTGGAATGCTGCTCTACCTGCGCCGGTGCTATACGATCAACAGTTTGCGGTTCTGCTTGTGAAACGCTAGCTTTATTTTGTTGTTGATAGTTGCTATAGGCTTTGTAGGCCACCACACCCAAAGCCGCCAAGCCACCGTAGGTGAGCGCTTTCCCACCCAGTTTGCGCGCCTTCTTACTACCCAACAGCAAACCAATAGCACCTGCTGCCAAAGCCCCGCCACCGGCACCCGCCAACAAACTTGACAAGGGCGATGCCGAATTGCCAGCCGGTGACTCACCCCCCAGACGGAGAAGCAGCGCCGGATTTATTACCCAGCAAATCACCACCGGATTTAAGCAATTGATCAATCAAACCGCGTGTAATCATGTTCCTGCTCCACTTGATTTAGCTGCTGATACTGAAGTGTTTTTACGCACACTTGCGCCAAACATAACGGCGAATAGCACGGCCCATATTGGCCACGCCAGATACCGCAATTCCGCCGAAGGTGCCAACAACACAATTGACAACCAAGGACTAGCGAAGCCTTGCTGTTTGAGCCAATCCACAAGGCCGCGCCATTGTTGGTGCAGCCGTGTTTGCAAAGCAGTTCGGTTGGCATCCGGTAGAAACCTGGGTGAGTCCACCATATGCACTAAATCATCAGTGCGGTAACTACCCAGCATACGCAACATCAGGTCGATGCGATGCTGCGCCCATACCCCCGGATTTTTGGCAACAGCATCTGCCCAAGCATTGAAAATTTTCGCGGTATTTTCTTGATCAAAGCGCTCCAGAGTCGGATTACGCACACCGCTGGTTGTGTAGGTAAACAAAGGCACATTGGTGTTCGGACTAAACGCTTTTTGCAATTGCTCCACTGTCATACCTTCCCCAACAAAGCCTTCAGGTAAAAGCTGTTGGTTGGTTGCTATAGAAATTACTTGCAGATCCCACAGCGGAAAATCGCCCAGGTGGAAGCGCGCTGCTCGACCACCAAACTGCTGGCCGAACGCAGTACCAACAATATCAGTATCAGAAGCCCGAAGAGCCCAATTCTTTTAAGCCGTAACATCCCCGCGGAACTTTCTACGGACGCCAGGCGTGGTACTAATAACCACAGCAGGGGAATCACCGCGAGAATTGCATTATGTCTAACCCAGGTGGACCAAGCCAAACAAAGGAACGCCATCAACCAAAGCAAATTTTGAATGCCTTTGTGCCGGACGCGAAAAACCAAACTCACTAACGCCACCTAGGTGGCCAACACCGAAAGCAGATGAATATCTGTCCATACATGTGGCAACAATAGCCACAAGGGTACACTGGATACCACCAGCGCCAAGAACCACAACGGGCCCACGCGCGCCCGTCGTAGCAACAACACCATCGAACCCCAAAACAGGAAAGTGTTTAACACAAAAACAAAACCTGTTCCTTCGGCAAAACGCTGTCCAAAACGCAATAGCAAGGCCGCAGCAGGAGGGGATACGTCGTTGATAGATCCGAGCCTTGCCTGATCAAGCTGATGCACCACATCGTGGCTGATGTAGCCGGGATAAAATACGGCTATTTGTAGTATCGCGATCAGTAAACAAACCACGGTACACCACAATTCCCTGCGTTTTAATAACATCATCTACAACCCGCCCGCCAAATCCAAAAAACTTCCCGTTGCAAAAGACGCATTTTCCGAGGCGAGCCAATAAATAGCCTCTGCCACTTCTTCCGGCTTGCCACCGCGCTGCATGGGTATCTTGCTCTTAAGCCTATCCACACGGCCAGGTTCACCACCGCAAGCGTGCATATCTGTGTAAATCAAACCGGGGCGCACGCCGTTCACGCGAATGCCTTCTGCCGCCACTTCCATGGCCAAACCTTTGGTAAGGCTATCCAGCGCGCCTTTGGATGCGGCGTAATCCACATACTCGTTAGGCGAACCTGTTTTTGCGGCAAGGGAAGATACATTCACAATGGCGCCGCCCTGTCCGCCATGCTTGGTTGACATACGCTTGATGGCTTCGCGGCAGCAGAGGAAGGGACCAATGACATTGATGCGCATAACGTCACTGATGCGCGCTTCGCTGAGATCTTCCAGCCGACACTGGGTTTGCAGCGCAGCGGCATTGTTGACCAATACCGACAACCGGCCGAGTTTTTTATCCACGGCATCAAACAGCGAAATGATTTGCTGTTCGCTGGAAACATCCGCCTTGAATACTTCACAGCGACCACCCTCGCGGCGAATCGCTTCTGCCAGCGATTGAGCAGCAGCATCCTGATTCAAATAATTGATCGCCACCACATAACCAGCCTGCGCAAAAACCCGCGCTGTCGCTGCGCCAATGCCACGACTGGCGCCAGTGATCAGAGCAATTTTCGCGTTGGCCATAAGCAGATCAGGATGAGAATTTTTGTTGCAGGGCCGCTTCCACTGACGGCGCAACAAACTTGCTGACATCGCCACCCAGCATGGCGATTTCGCGCACTATGGAAGAGGAAATATAAGAGAGGTGCTCAGCGGGGGTGAGGAAGATACTTTCCATGTCCGGCGCCAGAGCGCGGTTCATGTTGGCCAGCTGAAATTCGTATTCAAAATCCGATACGGCGCGCAATCCGCGCAACACTGCCTGAGCATTTTTCTGGCGCACAAATTCCACCAGCAGAATATCAAAGCCGCAGACTTCCACATTGGACAGGTGGCTGAGCGTTTCTCTCGCCAGCGCCACGCGCTCATCAAGTGTGAACAGGGGATTCTTGCGGCTGGATACAGCCACAGCCACCACCACCCGATCGAACAGACGGCAGGCGCGCTCCACCAGATCTATATGGCCGTTGGTAATAGGGTCGAAGGTGCCTGGGTAAACCACTGTGCGCATGGGCATATCTCAAGGTAGGAGCGGGGAGAAGCGGATAGTACAAAACTTGGGGCCATGCTGCCAGTCGCGGCCTTTTGCGCTAGTATCCACTCACCACTTGGGTATCGCAGATACGCGACAGCTGGACCAAGCGCTTCCTGCAGTTAAGGAATAATCCAAATAACGGATAAAAGGAGCAGATCATGATCTTACGTCTGGCTAAGGGCAGCTTGCTGTTTATCAAACACCGCTGGAAAGGCCTGCTGTGGTTGGTGCTCGCCTTTATCGCTTTCATGTTTATCACCCTGGCTATTGGCAAGATTTATCAGCACTGGGACGATGATCCGGATCGGGGTGCCGTAGCCATGGAACAGGGTCATTTCGGGGAAAGCTATTCCACCCCCATCTATCTCGATCAGGGATGGAGTCCCAGCGACAGCCTCTGGTTCTACTACACCACCCAGGGCTCGGGACTCATACCCTACGACTTTTTTATCGCGCTGGAACAGGCGGACAGCGAAACCCTGTTTCGCGACAATCAGCTGATCGACAAATACCGCTATCTGCCGCAAAAACCCAGCTTCTTCAACCCGGATGGTCTGCCCGTAGGTTTTGTTAAAGAGTACTACCGGGGCAAGGACTATGTGGGCTACACCTGCGCCGCCTGCCATACAGGGCAGATCAACTATCAGGGCCAGGCGATTCGCATCGACGGCGGGCCGAGCATGGCCGATATGGTGGGCTTTTTGACGGCGCTGCAAAAAGCCATGCGCGCCACACTGGAAGATTCAGACAAGCAGGCACGTTTTGTCGAGCGCGTTATCGCCCTGAAGAACGATTACAAAAAGCCGGAACAGGTACTGCCGGACCTGCAAAAGTGGACGGAAAAAACCGAGCTTTACAACACCATCAACTACAGCCACATAGATTACGGTTACGCGCGGCTGGATGCTTTTGGCCGAATCTACAACCGCGTATTGCAGCATGTGCTGAGCAAATACCAGTTGCGTGAACTGCTGCTGACCATTGCGGCGCCCGGCGGGCGCGCACTGCTCACCCAGGCACAGGTGGATCTGGTGCTCGAAGATATTGATGACACCATCATTGGCGACAATCAGTTCCTGCTGATCAACCGACGTTTGATGTCCAGCGAACCCGGTTACCCCAACCTCGGCACCCGCGACATGCTGCGCATACGCAATGCCATGTTCAACGAACCCAATGCGCCGGTCAGCTATCCCTTCCTGTGGGATATCACCCACTCGGATTATGTGCAGTGGAACGGCCTGGCCAATAACGCCGATGTAGGGCCGCTGGGCCGCAACGCCGGTGAGGCCATAGGCGTGTTCGGCATTCTCGACTGGAAAGACACCAAACCCGGCTTCAGTATTTCCGCCTTTGTTACCGGACAGGAAAACAAACACCGGCAGGTGAAATTCACTTCCTCCATCGACCTGATCAACCTGCAACGACTCGAAGCACACCTGAAAGGACTCACCTCGCCGCAATGGCCGGAAGAAATTCTGGGCAAGATCGACAAGGACAAAGCGGAGCGCGGCAAACGCCTCTATGCCCAGTACTGTCAGTCCTGTCACGAGGTGATTGACCGCACCGCCTGGGACAGACTGATCATCGGCAAGATGTCGAGCGTGGACAAAATAGGTACAGACCCGGCCATGGCGGACAACAGCGTCAACTACAAGGGCCGCTCGGGCAATTTCAAATCCACCTATCAGAAAACCGCCACAGGCACACTGGTACTGGAAGACCCGGCTCCGGTGGTGCAGATACTCACCTCGGTCACCAGCGGTGTAGTCTCCTCGGCGGACCCGGACAAGTGGTTTATCCGCCGCTGGGCCGACTGGCTCTACACACTGGGCCTCTCGTTTTTTGAAAACCACATCAAACCCAGCGTCAAGGCGGGCAACTACAACCCGGACACCACCGCCGATCCCTATGCCTCACTGCGTGCCTACAAGGCCCGCTCACTGAATGGCATCTGGGCCACGGCTCCCTATCTGCACAATGGTTCGGTACCCACACTCTACGATCTGCTGCTGCCGCAAAAGCGGGAAGGCGATCCGGACGATGGCGAGCACCGCCCCGAGGAGTTTATGGTGGGCAGCCGCGAGTTTGATCCGGTGAAGGTGGGTTTCCGCACCGAGGGTTACGACGGCTTCCTGTTCCGTACTCACCGGCGCGGCGATCTGAATTCCGGCCACGAGTATGGTTCCGGCCGCACCGCCCAACCGGACGGCTCCATTCTTCCCGCGCTCGATGAGCAACAGCGGTGGGATCTGGTGGAATACCTCAAAACCCTTTGAGGCGCGCGAGCGGTTGGGGGGATTGGTGGGCAAGACCATCGCCCGCGGGAAGCGGGCGTTGAGCCCCCAGGGATGGGTTCACGGCGTGTCTTGCCCACCAATCCCCCAACCGCCATTGTCACAAGTGCAAAAGCTTGTCAGCTTACTGGACTTTGCGCGCTGGCGCGAGTAAGTTCTCGCGCAATAAAAAGGAATGTTGAAAGAGGACTATTCGCGTTTGCTGAAAACAGAACATTCAACCTCTTTCGAATTTGTCAGCCCTATGTCCATCCGTCTTTTTCTGCGCCGCTCGCTACAGATTGCCAGTTTCGGAATTGCCGCCGGTTTCGCCGGCATCAGTCAGGCCAGCAACCATCTGCCCCAGTTTGTCGGCGACTTCGAGCGATTTATTGCCGAACAGGTGGCACCGGATGTGCCGGGCGCGGCCATAGCGGTGGTAGCGGATGGCAAGGTGCAGCTGATTCGCACCTATGGCGTGCGTCAACAGGGCCAAATGGACCCGGTCACTGAGGATACCGTCTTCCGTCTGGCGTCTGTGTCCAAAACCTTTGCCGGTACAGCGGCAGCCTTGGCGGTACAACAGCAGCAGCTGAGTTGGGACACACCACTCAAAGAGACGCTCAAACACGTACAGCTGCACGACCCCCGCTACGCCGGTCAGATCACCCTGCGGGATTTGTTGTCCCACACCACCGGGCTTATACCCCAGGCCTACACCAATCTGATCGAACACAATGTGCCTTATGAGCGGGTGGTAGGGCGTTTGAAAGAAGTGCAATTTTCCTGTCAGCCCAGAAAATGCCACGGTTATCAGAACGTGGTTTTCAGCCTGGCGGGGGACATGATTCAGGCGCGCACCGGCAAACCCTATGAAGATTTCGTCAGCGAGAATTTATTCCGCCCGCTGGGCATGTACTCGGCCTCCTTCGGTATGGACGGGCTCAAAAGCTCCAACAACTACGCCATGCCCCATGTGCACCGTCGCGGCCAGTGGCGTGTAACGAATATTCGGCAGAACTATTACAACCTGCCGCCGGCGGCCGGGGTCAACGCCAGTATCAACGACATGGCCAAGTGGTTGCTGGCCCATCTTGGACAGCGCCCCGATGTGCTGCCGACCCAGAGCCTGGATCAACTGCAGGCCAAGCTGGTGCCCACAAGAGTGGCTCGCTCCCACTATGGTCAGCGACCGGATCAGGTGAAAACCTGGTACGGCCTGGGCTGGCGGGTATTTGATACCAACAGACAGCAGAATTTTGTTCACCACGGCGGCTGGGTGGAAGGTTTCCGCGCGGAAATGCTACTGAACCGTGAACTGGGCATAGGCATGGTGTTTCTGACCAATGCCGAAACCCGACTGGCGAAGGATGTCACCTTCGCGTTTGTGAACGCCTATAACGATGAACTGGATCGCCAGCAGTCGCTGCCGGTTCAGCTGATTACCCAGCACAACAAATCGAAATCAGAAAAGCCTTCCAACCCCTTGTGACTGGCATTTTCGCCCTTATAAAGGGGAAATTCGCGGCGACGGCCGCTGTTAACAGCCGAGCGTGATCATGAGCGAGTTATTTATTCTGCAAAACCAGGACAAGCTGTTTTTTGGCAAGAACAAGGAGTGGCTGGATGGCCGGGACACGACCGCCCTCTACAAAACCCCGCACAAGGACGAAGCCGTCAACCAAATGGTAGAGATCAGCGCTAAAGACTATACCCAGCGCGTCAAGGTGCTGAGCTGCCCCCAGGACGACAAGGGTCTGCCGCTGATCGAGGAATCCCTGCTGCCACCGCCCCAGCCGCGTAAACCCAAGGTGGCAGCAGAGGAAGATCCCCAGTCCGATCTGGCCTTTGAGGCCGACACAGAAACACCCGCCTGAGCCTCAGGCCCAAACACGCCGCCCTCGGGGGTGGTCAGCAAGGAGATTCCCTTTGGCTTCAGGCTTGCAAGATCTGCTCAAGCTGCTGGCTCAGCCGGCCGCCAACCAAACCCTGACCGGCCTGCTGCACGGGCTGGAAAAGGAAAGTCTGCGCATCACGCCCCAGGGCACACTGGCGCAGACGGATCACCCAAAAACCTTGGGTTCAGCGCTCAAGCACCCGCATATCACCACCGATTACAGTGAAGCGCTGCTGGAGTTTATTACCGATCCCTTTCCGCGCATTGATCAGCTGCTGGAGCAGCTGGACGATATTCACCGCTTCAGTTACGCCCAGCTGGCGTCGCTCGACGAGCGCCTCTGGCCCGCCAGCATGCCCTGCAGGCTGGAAGGAGACGAGCGTATTCCGCTGGCGCGCTACGGCAACTCCAATGCGGGCCTGATGAAAACCATCTACCGCCGCGGCCTGGGTTACCGCTATGGCCGTGCCATGCAGACCATCGCCGGGATTCACTACAACTTCTCCCTGCCGGACAGCCTGTGGGAAATCCTGCGTGCGGAGGAGGGCAGTCGGGAGCTGCTGCAAAATTACAAAACCCGGCGCTATTTCGACCTGATTCGCAATTTTCGCCGCTATTTCTGGCTACTTATCTACCTGTTCGGCGCATCTCCCGCCGTTTGCGGTTCCTTTGTGAAAGGCCGGGAACACCGGCTGCAGCCGCTGGACCCGGAGGGCTACACCCTCTACCTGCCCTATGCCACCTCGCTGCGCATGGGCGATCTGGGCTATCAGAGCAGCGCCCAGGAGGCACTGCTGGTGGACTACAACCAGTTAACCAGCTATCTGCAAACCCTGTGCGGTGCCATTACCCGCAGCCACCCGGCCTATGCCGATATAGGTCTGCTGGACGAGCAGGGCCAGTACCGTCAGCTCAACACCAGCCTGCTGCAAATCGAAAACGAGTTTTACTCCAGCATCCGCCCCAAACGCCCGGCCCGCTCCGGCGAAACTGCGCTCCAGGCTCTGCGTCTGGGCGGGGTGGAATATATCGAAGTGCGCTGCGTGGACCTCAACCCCTACGAGCCTCTGGGCGTGACCCCCACACAACTGAGAGTCATGGATGCCTTCCTGCTGCTGTGCCTGATGGAACCCAGCCCGGAAACCGACGCAGAGGAATACCGGCAGATACAGGAAAACCAGAAGCGCATCGTCTATGAAGGGCGCAAACCGGGACTGACGCTGCGCCACAAAGGCGAGGAAGTGGCGATGAGCAGCTGGGCGCAATCCCTGCTGGAACAGATGCAGAAGTGCGCGCAACTGCTGGATCAGGCCTGGGGCGGGGAAGAATTTCAGACAGCGGTGGCGGAGCAGATGGCCAAGCTGTCAGATCCGGCGCTGACACCCTCTGCGCGGGTTCTGGCGGATCTGCGGGCCAACAACCAGAGCTTTTTCCGCCATACACTGGAGCTGGCCGAAGCGCATCGCACCTACTTTGCCGCGCGCGCGCTTGGTGATGAGCGCAGGGCATGGTTTGAACAACTGGCACAGACCTCGATTCAGGCCCAGGCCGAGCAGGAGGCAGAAGCGCAACAGGCATTTGCCGACTACCTGGCCAGCTACTACGCCCAGTACGAATCCTGCCGCGGTTGCTGCTGACGCAGCCTACTGCTGAATAATCAGGTTATTGAAGTAGACATCCACCACACCGCTCTTGCCATCCTCGGCGGTGATCAGGTCGTTGATCTCCTGGAGGGCGGTTTTGCGCAACCGCTCCTTTCCCTCCTGTGTGCTTACATCTTCCTCGCTCTGACGGCTGAAAAGCATCACCAGATTGTTGCGAATCAGCGGCATATGGTGACGCACGGAGTTGGCCGACTCCATATCGTCCACCCGCACCGACATCTCCGCCTTGAGGTATTTGAGCCGCCCCTTGCCGCCGTAATTGACCACAAAAGGCGGCGCCAGAGGAATATAGGTGGTGCTGACTGATGCCGGCGCTGTGTCGGACGAGGCATCAGCTTCCTGGGCCAGAGCCCACACACTCGAACCGCCCAGGCCCAGTAACAGGCAAAGTCCTGACAGATATTTTGTACAAACCTTCATGCAAGCTCCCGGAATAGCGTTGACAGGTCAAGGATAGTCAAACTTTACCCTTCCTTGTGGGTCAATCAGTCGTTTTTTATCCTTCTTGTCACACTCCGGGAAAATTACTCGCGATCAATTTTTTGTGTAGACTCTTGCCATCTCTGATAAAGGATTCCCTATGTCTCTCTCTCTGCCCCAAATACGCACCACCAACCTGATCCTTTTTCTCGGTTGCGCCGGCCTGCTCGCCATCGCCTTTTATCTGCAGTTTGTCGAAGGCATGGAACCCTGTCTGTTGTGCCAAACCCAGCGTTTTTGCGTGGGACTGGTAGGGCTGATGGGACTGCTCGCCTTCCTCCACAACCCGCGCTCAACCGGCCGCCGCGTCTATGCAACTCTGGGTGTGTTCTTTGCCGCTGGCGGCATCTACTTCGCCAGTCGCCAGCTCTGGTTGCAAAGCCTGCCAGAACATCTGGTGCCCGCCTGCGGCCCCACGGATATCGGCTACCTGATGGACGTACTGCCCTTTCTGGATGTTATACAAAAGATGCTGCACGGCGACGGCAACTGCGCCCACGTCGACAAGGTTTTTGGAGTGACTATCCCGCTCTGGAATCTGCTGGCGTTTGGCGGCATGGCGCTGGTCAACCTCTGGCAACTGCTGAGACGAGGCTAAAGCCAACGGATATCTTGCCCGGCGAGGCTGAATAGCCTAAGGTGGAGCACCTTAACTATAAAGCTGTAGTGACCAAGGAAATTTTTCATGCTCGACAACTGCAAATCCGCCAAAGAACGCTGGGGTGGCGTCAATCAAATTATCGACCGCTGGCTACAGGAACGTCAGGACATGCTGGTGCAATACTGCGCTCTCAGCGGTTTGAGTAAAACGCCAGACAACACCAGCGCGCGGGAAGAAAAGTTGCGCCGTCTTTGCCAGATCATGGTGGATTATGTCTCCGCCGGTCACTTCGAAGTCTACGATCAGCTGATGCGCGAAGGTCGGGATTTTGAAGATCAGGATGCCCTGCGCGAAGCGGGCGACCTCTACGAACACATAGACGCCACTACCGAAAAAATTCTCGACTTCAACGACAAATATCAGGAGACAGACGACCTCTCCAGCCTCGATCAGGATCTGTCCGATCTGGGCGTGGTACTCGAAGCGCGCTTCACCGCCGAAGACCGGATGATTGCCGTGCTTCATATCTCCCACAAAGATCTGGTCAGTTAAACACTGAGCCTGCGGAATCGCGTCATGAAGCGCCCGCTATTGATTGCACTCACGCTCTCCCTGATTGCCTGCGGCCAACCCGGGCCGCTGGAATCCACCCAGCTGGCTGCGCGCAATATGTATTCAGCCGCCCTCAGCCAAAACAGTGAACTGGCCTTGATTGGCGCCGCCTATCACGGCGGCTCGCTCTGGCGACTGAGCGACAAGGAGCGGTTGTTCGACTGGAATCATCGCAAGGACGAACATACCGATATCACTGTTGCCGATTTTTCTCCCGACGGCCAATGGGCGCTTACCACCGACAGCAAAACCCTGGTGCTCTGGGATACACAGAGCGGCGCCGGTGAGCGCTTCTGGACCGCGCCTGCGGATGTGCTCGCACTGGATCTGGGCGCCAATGGCAATCTGGCATTACTGGGGCTGGCAGATCGCACGGCGGTTATCTATGCCGCCAAACGCGGCGGCATTTTGCGCACACTGCAACACGCTGAAAGAGTGAACTCGGTTGCCCTGAGTCTGGACGGCAAGCGCGCCATCACCGGTGCCGATGATCGCTCCGCGATTGTGTGGGATACAGAATCAGGCAAGTCATTGCACAGCTACACCCACAAGGACCCGGTGCAACTGGTAGCGCTCAGTCCCGATGGTCGCCGCGCACTCTCGGCAGCGCAGTACGACAGTGTGGTGATCTGGGATACAGAGAGCGGCGAGCTGATTTGGGATATGCCCCTCAAAAAAGGCTGGCTGCAAAGAGGCATGAGTTTCAGCAGCGCAGTCTTCAGCGCTGATGCCGCCTGGCTACTCACCGGCAGAGTGGACGGGGTTGTGGAGCTGTGGAGTCTGCAGGACAGAACCCGCATCTACGAATGGCGACTGCCCAAGCGCAAGGCTTTTTCACCTCAGAGCCCCGGAGTGATTGCGCTGGGCTTCGGTCGTGAAGGCAATCGTTTTTATGCTGTCAGCAGCGATGGATTTGTACATCAATTGGGTTATTGATTGTGGCTTTCATCAATCGCTGTTGAGCTTGCCCATCCTGCCGCGAAAAGCATCGGCAATCCCTCTAAGCATATGCAGAACATTCTGCTTCTTGTTGGGCGCATAAATCGAAAAGGCCAAAAAGATTTTCATACTGCGCACAACGTCCATGGCTCGCCAGCGCCAGCCGGTTCCTGGCTGCAAAATCATCCACCACTGATTGCGCATCTGGTAATAGAGACGGAACGGAGAGTGCAAGGGCCTGGGCCGCCCCAAAACTACAAACTGGGCCTCGCCAAGAGAGTGCTGCATTTTGGCAGCACCCACACCCAGAAGACGAAAGCCCTTGCGGCGAGCACGCCAACACCATTCGGTATCAACATAATCGATAAACAGATCATCCTGAAAACGGCCTACCTGATCCAGCGCCTCCATTGAAATCAGCGAACCGGAGGAAATCAGATGGTCCACCTCGACACATTCGCCTTCAGCACAGGGAATGCGTCTCAGCCGCAATCCACGCAAGGCCACAAAGGGTGGGGCATATTGACCTTTCACATCCTGATACATAGGGCCGACCGCCGCCACCGGACCATTGGCTAGCACCTCGGGACAGGTCATCACCTCAAGCAACTGCGCCACCATATCGGAGGCCGGACAACTGTCCTGATCGAAAATCAGCAGATGAGTAGCATTCAGGGCGCGGGCAAGATCAATGCCCTGATTATAGGTAGACGCCAAACCAACATTGGTTGGGTTGCGAACCAGATGGAGATTATCCAGGGAGGGGATAGTGACTGGTTTATCGGAGGCATTATCAAAGACAGCTACTGCCGCAACCTGCGGATACACCGCCTGGATGAGGTTAGCCAGCTGAGCAATATCTGGATTAAAAGTGACAATCAGCGCAAGAATCTTCACGCTACAACCCTGTCCTAACAAACCGACCCCTTGGCAGTTCCCAAGTCCCGATACGACAAAAAAAGTGACCTATTCGGAACAGATCAGAATAGGTCAGAAATTTGCCAAAAGTGTAACAGGACAAGAACCCAAATGCTGCCAGCCAATCATCAAAAAACTGAAAAATTATCGTTTTATAATGTTTGTCTATTAGGGCTTGAGGGGGCCATCTGCACGGTTAGTCAATGGATAGAGCCCACCTGTCCAGACGCGGGACTCGATTCAGCTGGAAATCAGGGAATTCTATATTCAAGTTGGGGTTATAGCAGGGATCGTTCGCCAGTTCATCGCGCCAGGTTTGCATCATATAGTTGACCTCCCGCACAAAGCGAGCACGCTTTTCAGGATCTATGTCCTGACCCCGCGTAGCCGATTCATGATGGTATAACTCGGCATAGGGCGTCCAAACGTTTCTGTATCCAGCCTTGATCAAGCGGATACAGAAATCTATATCATTAAAGGCAACCGCCAGATTTTTCTCGTCAAGCCCACCGACTTGCTCATAAACACGTTTACGCACTAACAGGCAAGCAGCAGTAACAGCAGAAAACTCCTGCGCCACACTAGCTCGAGCAAAGTATCCATGCTGCTCTCGGGGCATGTACAGATGCGCATGATTAGCCACTCCACCAACACCCAATATCACGCCTCCATGCTGCAGAGTATTATTGGGAAACCACAACTTGGCACCCACGGCACCAATCTCTGGACGAATGGCGTAGACCAGCATTTCTTCCAGCCATTCCGGGGTAATAACTTCAATGTCATTATTGATTAAACCCACAACTTCACCCTTTGCTTCCCTAACAGCCAGGTTATTTAGCCGACTGAAGTTGAAGGGACTATCATCGCGTATTACACGGATAGTTTTATCATTTTCCAGTTTACGCAAGTATTTAAGAGTCTCAGGATCATCTGATCCGTTATCAACAACAATAATCTCAAAATCTTTATAAGTAGATTTAGTAAGTATGCTATTCAGACATTGCTTCAACAAAGCCAAGCCATTACGAGTAGGAATAATCAACGACACCATAGGGCATGGCTTGGGCAACTCGTATTTAACTCTGTATCCATAACCCTCAAAACTTACTTCAGCCTTTATCTCAATACGTGCCAAGTGCTCAGCAATAGCCCGCTCGCCCGCGATAGCAGCATACGGCTTTATGCCAAGAGAAAGGGCTGTACTTCTTTCATGAACACGCCAGTGATATAAAACCTTGGGAATATGTATTATCTGATCATGGCTTATGTGTTCGATAGCACGCAGTATCAGATCATGATCTTGCGAGCCTTCAAATCCTGTACGAAATCCACCAATTTTTTGTACTAACCCACGACGGATAAGCCCGAGATGACTAAAGCAGTTCTGCGAAAGAAATAAGGTGTAGTTCCAATTAGGCTTAAAATAGGGAGAATTTCTATAGTTGTATTCATCCAGTTTATCTTCATCGGAATAGATCAATTGTGCATCTGGATTCTGATTAATCGTGCGCACAACCCAATACAAAGCAAAGCTATGCAATAGATCATCATGATCAAAAAGTGCAATCCAATCACCTTTGACCAGAGCAAGCGCAGAATTTGAAGCGGCCGAAATATGGCCGTTAACCTCTCGGCGAACAATTTTTATACGTTCGTCCTTTTCTGCATAACTTTCCAAATAAGGCCATAATTCTGGATTGCTTGAAGCATCATCCGCGATACAAAGCTCCCAGTTTTCATACACCTGAGAGAGAACAGACTCTATAGCCTCACCCAGCCAGGTTAAATTGGAATTATAAGTAGGCATTACTATAGAGATCAGCGGCTTTATTTTCATTTCAGAAATTTCAGTCTTGGCCTGATCTCTATGCTCATCTCCCAATTCTGACAATTTAATCCATTCTTGGTAGTCGATAGAATTGCCACGATCATAGGCATCACTACAACGAATCAAATACGTTTTTAATCCAGACGCCCCAAAAGTTGAGTATTGATTAAAAAGTATCTTCAGGACCTCTCCGTAATTGTCATGGCGTCGGCGCAGATATTTTATAGCTTTAATGGACACCCGCAGACGTGCCAAAAGCTTATCCAGAATAGAGGGAGGGCAGGGCAGCCGGCCTTCAAAGAATCCGAAATAACGAAAGTGATGCTTTGCCGACATTCCATGAGCAGCAACATCCGGATATTTTTCAAGGTACCAATCAGACCTCAGACGAAACCAAAGTTGCCAATACAATCTTAATTTAGTAACTGCACCACTGATAACATTCCATATACAAAGTATTGAAAAGGTTAAAAAACGGAAACTGTAATCAAGCAGCGTAGGTTTACAAGGATATCGGCCCTCGGCTCGACCAAATTTAAGCCAATGCTCTTTGGCCGACATGCCGCTTTTATGAACATCCGGATAACGCTGAAGATACCAATTTTCATCCAATTTTTTTCCAAACATAACAAGCTACATCCTTCGCATCATTAGCGTAACCAATGTATCAAATATTATTTCCAACGTCGGCCTTCTGCCTTGCCGAACATAACGAAATGCTGACGCGGGTCAACGCCAGCTGCCTTGACATCAGGATGTAATTCCAAATAACGCTTTGGAATAAAATCTCGCGGCAAGCCATTATCGTAGTAAATCTTGTCCGTAGGAGGTTTTCCAATTGAAGATATTGCCGATTTAACAAAGGCCTTATCTACCGGAAAGCCACCAACTTGGTGATTCAATTTTTCACCAGTAACTATGTCTACCAGATCACGAAAATGAATTCGGCCTATAAAAGGATCGGATAGCAGCGGAGTGTAGTAAGCACAATTCTCAAAAAAATAATGAGTGACCTGGCTCCAGCGAGTACGATTCTTATCCAACAACGGGCTGCCGCCATGTAACAAATTGGCAGCCCATATCAAAGCCTGGCCTTTTTTGGCATGAAATGAAAAAGGCTCCATTTTTTGTTTTTTTATTAGAGCGGCCCACGCATCTATATAACGTCCGTAATGACCATACTCCATGACCTGATGATAGGAACTGATATCCAATTGCTCGTTGGTGAGGATGGGCCACTTATGTGAACCCGGGTAGTAGTGCAAAGGCCCGTTGGTTTCATCGATATCTTCCATGGCCACCCAAACGCCGCACATAAAGCGCTCAGGAAAGGAACTGAAATGTGCAGAGTCGGAATGAGTCGCCTGCTGGGTTCCCACAGGAAAGTTCAGCGTCTGAAACGGAATTGCTCTTCGTCCATAGAGCTTGTCCAACAATTCCAGAATTTTGGTATTACTGGCTATTTCCTTGACATCTTTATTGGACTTCCACGCATCCTGAATGCGCAAACTGGATTGCTTTCCAGCCTTCCAGTCATCCCAGTTATATTTATTTTGCAAACTTTTGCGAATACGCTCGACACGAGCGTCAAAGTCGTCATCGGGGAAATCGATAATTGCGAATCCCTTTTCGTTAAGTTCCCGGGCTATGGCAATGGTTTGTTCATCCATTTCGGATGAAGAGAATATTTCATCAAAAAATGGACTCTCACATAACGGGATTCCAGGAATAGTGTCTTGCATATCCATATCTATTGCATTCATAAGAAATTATCGAAAATCTTCCAGGCAAAGATCCTGAAAAGTTACATCCAGGGTAGCGCTTACACCCGCTCCAAAGATAACCAGGTGTTGTACAGCTTCATATATTCATCAGCCATAGCCGCGCAGGTTTCCGCCGCACCACTCTCCTTCTGCCAGCGAATAACAGCCTGCTGTTTTTCGTGCCAGTTATCCGGATCGCGAACCTGTGCAATAACCTCTTGCAAAGCCGCTGTATCCCTATCTTTTAACAACCAGCCGGCTCTATGCTCAGCAATTCGATCGCCCACAGCGCCTATAGGGTTGGCTATCACAGGCACACCTACAGACCAGAGCTCTGTTAGGGTATGGCACCAGGTCTCAGGCCAGATGGACAGGATTGCGCCACAGTGAGGCTTTATTCTGGCCACACGGTGCGCAAACTCTCCGCGCCGATAAGTGCCATGTACGATGATATTGGGTGGCAGTTCTTCCTCCGTCAGGAGCGAGCCTAGTATATGTATTTCGATAGCTTCACCCAGCTGCGCCAATTCACAAATCAATCGCAAACCCTTGGCTTCATTGATATGTCCAGGGCAAATAATGCGCAACTTTTCACCACTATCAGGCCTTTCGGCCAAGGTATAGAACTGACCAAAATCACGGCCGTGATGGATTATCGGAAAGGGCTTTTCCGCCAAATGGGGATAACGCTCAAGCAAGAGATCCTTGGCGACAGCACTGGTCGTTACCAACACATCACAAAGTTGCAATGTTCGTGCAAATTCCTGCTGCCAGGTCTGTATTTGTTCATGTTTTAACTGGCGGAACGCATCCTTTGGCCAGATTTCATGCTGACACACGCCCTCGCCGGAGGTACATACCGCTCCACAATAGGTCATCCTATCGTCGAGTAGCTTCACTGTAGGACACAGGGTATAGAAATCGTGAATAGATTTGACGATCGGAATACTCAGTGCCTTGGCCACATGCAAAAGCCCCAGGCCATGCCAGGCCAGATGACGGATATGCACCAACTCGACCGACCACTCCATTAACCAGCGACCGACAACCTCGTCATATTCATCGCTGGTATGGGGCAGGGCATGTATGGGCTCCGCCAGTTTGTGACTGGCCAGATCCTGAAAAATACCTGACGAGAAGTGCTTTAACGTGAGAGTCTGGCTGTCCGAATGCAACAGCAGACATTCTATTCGGTTATCCAGCGCTGCCATCAAATCCTGATTGGTTTGTGGAGTGCCGCCAGTAAGCGTTGAAATGACAAACAAAACACGGGGTTTGATATCAGCGCGAACACTTTCCGGCATATTGGCCAGCGTAGCTATACGCTTGCGCAAGGCTTTCACCTTATTAGAGCCAAACGCCTGACTTACCTGATGAGGATAATCCGGATAGCGTTCCAGCAAAGCCGAACGACCGGCAATCAAAAGCGCCGCCTTGTCTTCACCGAAACTGGCGGCACCCTGGTGATATATATAGGTTGCAGGATCAATCAGGTGTTGCCACCCACGAGACCGGGCGCGCATACAAAAATCATTTTCTTCGCCATATCCGCGCGGAAAGGCCTCAGCATCAAAGTCACCTACATCGCGCAAGGCATCGCGGCGAATGTACATGCAGAAGCCGTGACCGGTTGGCACTGCAATTGGCTCAACCACATTGGCCTGATTTATGGCACGAGCAAATCTATCCAGCGTGAATCCTTCTGGCAGCCTATTTCTCCCGCTATTGGGCACAGAAAATGGGCCTGCATTGTTGGAAACAGGTGTTACTGTCGCTATCTTCTCACCGGAGTAAGCAAGATATCGCAAGTGACGCGCAAAACCCGGCGTCACCTGGGTATCAGAATTCAAAATAATGACATCTGCGTCTTCTGCCAGAGCCATACCCTTGTTAACTGTCCGACTAAAGCCCTGGTTGGACTCGTTCACATAAATTGTGAACAAGGGATGAGACTGATACTCAGACAGCAACTCGTCAATTGCAGGATCTGTACTGGCGTCATTAATCAGCAACACCTGTCCAATACCTGTGGAATGCCTTGCAACTGACTGCAAACAAAGGCGCAAACTATCCGCCGCATTAAAAACGGGAATGATCAGAACAGGCAGTGGGCGTGCCGCCAGAGTTTGATAGAAGGTCGATCTATCTGCTTTTATGTGCCCAGAACTGCCCAACTGCTGCCACCAGAATCCTTCGCTCCAATCCCTGACGGGTTTAAGGCCTGCGGCCTTTCCATAAAGCAGATAGTGAAAAAGTCCGGAAGGTTGATTCAGTGGTTCGGTTAACTGGCTTAGATAATATTCTTCATCGAACAAGGGACCTGGCGCCCGACCTTCAGCGGCACCAAATAAAAAGTAATGCAATGCGGGATCAATACCAGCGGCAACAACATCCGGGCTATTGGCCAGATACCAGCCAGCGTCAAACCATTCGCTGCGCAGCAATAGCCAAATGCGATGATCGATAGGGGCACCTTTCCAGGCGTCTGGCATGGGGCCGGGTTGGCGGCCTTCGGCTTCTCCATTTTTTAAATAGTGCAGCGCCGCATCCGCCCCGGCATCGGCCACATCCGGGTTGTTTGCCAGATACCAGTCAGCATCAAACCAGCTGCTGGCTTTTAACCGGGCCAGCTGACGCTCAAACTCCAAAGCTGCCTTTTCTTCCTCTGTCGGTCCCGGCCTGCGACCTTCGGCCTCACCAAAGAGCAGATAGTGAAGCGCCGGATCAGTACCTGACGCGGCCAGGTCAGGGTTATTTTGTAGATACCATTCGGCATCAAACCAGTCTGCTCGACGCAAACTATTCAGGCGTTCTTCAAGCAGCGCCTTGGCCTCAGCTTCCTCAACTGATTCGGACCCAGTTTCGCCATCCGCCGGAGGTCCGGGCAGGCGGCCTTCAGCCTCGCCAAAAAGAAGGTAATGCAGCGCCGGATCCTGTCCTGCCTCAACCACATCGGGGTAATGTGCTTGATACCAGTCAGCATCAAACCAGTCGCTGGAGCGCAATTTCTCCAATTGCCGCTCCAGCTCAAGAGCGGTTCGCTCTTCCGGACTGGGGCAGGACCGACGACCTTCCGCGCGGCCAAACAACAGGTAGTGAGTTGCCGCATCCATACCAGCAGCAGCAACGTCCGGGTTATAACCAAGATACCAGTCTGCGTCGAATTGCCCGCTGGCAAGCAGCGCCTCACGCTCCAGACGCAGCTTATCTTCCGGTTTAGCGGAGGGGGTTGATTTTTTTTTAAAAAAGCTCACGTAGGTGTCCAGTGTGAAAGAGCGCGCTTGGTAGTCAAATCAATTCCATGAGTTCGCGATGTTATCACATTGATTGATACGTCATTTGTAGAATAGCTGAAGGGTGATTCGCGGAGAATCAACCTACAGCTTCGCCAGCAGCTCATCAATGTGGGGAGAGAACCGGCTTTCCCAAGAATTGTTCTCAATAAACCCTTCGAGACCCGAAAAAGCTAATTCATGGCTTATGAGTTTCTGGCAAAGTCCCAGAAAATCTTCATGATCCCTGGCAATAAATACGCCATCACAGGATGGTATGTTGCTTACACTGGTACAAACAGCCGGTATTCCGTTAGAAAGGTAAATAAATACTTTAAGCGGGTTCATGTTATCTGTTAAAGGGGTCTTTCTATGAGGAACCAGCCCCAAAGAAAAAAGACGAACTACCGCATTAATGTATTTATATTCAATGACACCCAATAGACGAATATTGGAATATTTTTGCAAATCCCTTACAGCGGGGTTGGCATGTGTAGATCCTACCAATGCAATTAAAGCGTCGGGGTAACGCTTAGCAATATTTTCAATCAGTGGTATATCAATCTTGGATTCAAGATTACCTACAAAGCCTAAAATAGGACCAGAGAAATTCTTCAACTCATTATAAAATTCGTTATCTTCCGGCTCGCTTATTTCCGGATTGGATTCGCACCCATTAGGAACCAAACGAATCCCCGAATAAAAGCCACTCATACTATCAATAACTGATTGACAGTTCGCAAATACCATATCGGCCTTTTCGAGAAGATTGCGATAATGCTCTGTAAGCGATTCAATCTGATGTTCACTAATGCCTGGCCAGCAACGATGATCGTCAACAATATCAACAACCACTTTTCCAGGCTTAAACGTATCTATAATATCCTCGGCACTATCAATTTTTGGATAAAACCAAAATATGGTATTGGTGGTGTTTATCTGCTCCCGATCAAAGACTGATTGCAAAAATGAAATATATTGCTTTTGATCAAATTTATTCTCATATATAAACAAATCATAGCTGAGTCTTTCGTTATCCAATTCGCCTTGGCGCTTTCGAAAGGCAATTTGAGATATTTTTTTATCATGGGTAAGTTCGTGGCTGTGAGCACGTCGGGAAAGATCTGCAGTAGAAATAGGAGCATCCAATACAAGTACATTGCCCAAGTCCTGTCTGGCTGCCAAATACTTGATCAGCATATCTGATCTTCGGCCATACAGCCCTGTATCATTTTGCTTCCAGAAAACAACCACATCCGGTTTGGATACATGTGCAGATAATCCAAGCCTCCTTCTCGCATAAGCAATATTGAAACCTATGCTGGAATGCAATTCGGGATAGCGCCTTAAATATCTCTTGAAATAGATAATCGATTCTCTATAACGCCCCATACGCAGAAGCTTGTTGCCTTCCTGCAGCAGGTTTATAGATTCATATTGATGGGGCATATTGCGAACAGCCTTAGGCATGCATCCTTTGAGAAAAATCGTCAGAGTGCTTTATCTGGGGGCATGTCTGAACCAAGCCACCATATCTTTCTCTGCGTCCAGGGTTCATCTGGCGCAGACCAAAATTCATCATCTTCTGGCAATCCTAGAGGCAAGAAGATGACAGATGTGAGATACAGGCTACCAGTGGAGATGTATTCCTCCCCCAAAGCGGGTTGATGCCCATTTAGCCCTACAGTAAGCCAGCCATTTTCATCATAGTTATTAGGATTTACCAGGGTTTTCTCAATAACTGCCCAAAGGGCACATCTAACTTGTGCCGGAGATAAACTCGGAGGAAGTAATTTTTTCCAGGCTAATAACGCTAGCAGATGAAAAGCAGCACCACGATAAGCTATTGAACGCCCAATAGGTGGAAATGTCCCATCCGGCCCTATCATTCGTTCCTGCACTTCAGCGTAACGCTTCGCCCTTTCGAGAATTTTAATCCCTAAATTATCCCAATCTTTCAGCTGACCTTTCAGGGTCTGGGTGATCTGTAAAAGAAAAGGCAATATGACATAGCTGTTATAGTAATCGGCATGAAAGTGCGGACCATCACCATAATGCCCATCGCCCAAGTACCATTGCTCATGTTGTCGCAAAGCATAATCAATCCGCATTTTGTCGTAGTCTTCTCCAACCATAAAGAAAAAGGCTTCGACCATTGCGGAAAATAACAGCCAATTATTAAAGTGCGGTTTGATTGCACGAGAAGTTTTAAATGCAGCAATAACTTGCCGCTTGGTATTCTCAGGTAATCCCCCCCATAAAACTTTTGGTGAGCGAAGAAAAGCCAGAGCAAAAAATGCAGTATCAACCAGTGGTTGAGTCCCTTGGTTATAGTTTAAAAAATCAGGCGATGCAGGATCAGTAACCGAATCAATCCCCCGATAAAGCTCATCAATTGTGAACCCGGCATTTTCCAAATGGTTCGTTTCAACAAGCGGAGCCACGCCAGACAGTATTCTTCCGACAAACTCCAAATGCGTTGAAGATATGTAACGCGACGGGGAGTCTGAACCCTTTATTGGCAACATACATTTTAATTGCTGATCCGCGAATATTTGCAGTTTTTCAGCAACTACCAATTGAACTATGGAAATCCAGTTGTTTCTCACTGATGCTCCTTTGTGTCGCTATCAAGGAAGCTGTAATACTCTTCAGGTACACCGCAAAATATAACCTCATCGCGTGGGATAACACTGAATCGGATATCTGCTCCTTCTTCGATTAAAGTGTTGTACATGGGCGCTATGTAGAATTCACCTCCCTGCAGCTGATTAATGTCCTTTGAAATTTCTTTTTCAAAGATTCTTATAAAATCAGATGAACTATTGAAGTAATACAAGCCTGTGCAACAAAATTCTGATATTTCCTGCTTCTCAGCAGTTTGTTTAACCCTTTGACTTCCTTTGGTTTCAGGCAGGACATTACTCCAGTTTGTTCCTGACCCAATAAAGGTCTCCAAATATCCATCTATCTCCGAAATATTAAATTCCGTGGGAAAAGAAAATCCTGGCCGAAAGGTATCAATATTAAATATTGTTAATGATTCTTCGGCACATGAAATCTCTTTTATACCCAAATAAACCGTTTCCGCCTGCCCCCCGGTCGGCTTATCTAAAATAACAATCTCATAATTAATTAAGCCCAGCTCTTCGCATTCTTTTTTTATGAAATCAGCCGTGTTATGCACATTAAGCGCCACAAAAAGAAATTTTTCAGTAGAAAAATATTCTTCAAAGCTCTTCACCGAATGTGAGAACAGGCTTCTTCCTTTTGCATTCAACATATATTTGGGTAGGTCAAACCCGGCCTTTTTGAATCGGCTGGATAGCCCTGCCATTGGAATTACGATCATTGGATAAGCTCACATAATTTTTGATAGAGCCGGCCCACATTGAGCAACATTGCTTTTTGGCGATCAGGTCTATCAGCATGAAGGGGAATCATGGAAATAAATAAATGAATATTAATTGATAGAATTTCGACCTTATTAAAATCCCCTTGCTTGAAGAAGACTATGTCAAATAAATCTTCCAATCTTTGTAGTCGATTGGGTTCAAAAAAATTTATTTTTGTGCCTTCAGTTTCGTAACGCCCGGCGATGATAAAGTCATAGCAGCCGACGACAGAGTGATAAAATTTGGCAATATCGTAACGTCTGTCGCCATATATTGTTACATTACCTAAACTATCAACTCCTCTGGGGTCGATTAATTTAAGTGCCTGTGTTCGGCTGTCAAAAAGAATATTACTAAAACAATAATCACCATGTACTATCCCAACATGGCCAATCGCAACGGGGTTGATAAGTGTTGCGGTATGTTCGGCAATTTTTATTAAGCTTTTTTCACCACAAAAACCAAGCTCCTCCACTATAGGCCAGAAATCTGTAGCTGCAAGTTTATCCAGCCGTTGCAAAGTCTTTTTTAGGTAGATGTCATTCGCTGCTGTAGTATCAAATTGGCTCGGTGTGAAGTGAGAGAACTGCTGTGATATTTCATGGGCAGCACGGAAAATGTGAAGCCAATAAGCATCAGATAACTTTCCAAAAACCAATAAATCGTTAAGCGGTAATAAATATAAATATTCCAAGCTGTAGGAAGCTTTTTCGCCTAAGTCATGGTATTTGGTTAATAGCGCTGGCACATGCAATCCCAATTCGCGAGGCAAACTCGCAAACCAGTTAGACTCTGCCTGCATTTTCTTTTTATCCGTACTTGCTTTTGTAACCGTGCGAGGCTCAATTTTTAAATCATTAAATGCTCGCTGCGTGGTCATTACAGAGCGGCTGCGAAAAAAGCTATTTAAATGTCCAAAGTCAAGCCAAAAACCACTACGGTTTTCTTGCAGGGCTTGATGCTTGGTGTAGTGTTCAATACCCCCAATAAAGTCACCTTTGGAATGTAGAATTCCTTGCATTAATAATTGGGGTTTGGAAAATCTAAAAAAACCCGATAGAACAAACTCTTCATTTTCTACAAAGTCGCTAGAGAAATGATTTTGTTGATCGTCAGCAAGGCTAATTTTAGCGCGGCTATAGGCTCCAGTATTTGTATGGGTAGATACAACATCATTTCCGAATATATTCAGCTTGGAAAATAAAGTATCACCATGCAGAATGGTGAGTGAATTATGTTGAACACCTGTCGCTGACCAACAAAATAAAATGGAATTGCCCAGTGTTAAGTCATCGGGAACCACCAAAATTTGAACTGACAGTTCGGTCAACCGTTGCTCATCGTAGGTTGATAATGTAAATGATTCTGGCAGCGAGAGATAAATAGGTTCATTTAGCCCTTTTAATATCTCAACCTGGTGTTCAAAAAGGCGTTTATTTCCAATAGGCAAAAATGCGGGTGGCAGGCGGCCAACTTCAAATGCCAAGTCCTGTTCTACATAAGCCGCTGAGCTAATTAGTATCATGGGTTGGGTTCCAGTGTGTCCCTTTTAATAATTTCAAGTAACTCTTCGTAGCTATATTTTATAAATTCTGCCGGCCTTATGGCTTTGTCATCAACATAAAACCCTTCAAACCCACACCAGGGTTTTCCTGTATAAATTTCGTCATAAGGTACTTCGTGTTTATTAAGCCATTCAATAATTATAGGTAGGGTGTTGGCGTTAATTTTTCCAACATTCCCCTCATACGTACGCATATTTCTGGCTGTATTAATGACAATAGAAAATCCCATGCTTCTATAATGCGCAAGTTTATTTACCAGTTCGGAATTTATGGAAGCGTGAGAATAGTTTCCTGTAATGTTGAAACTAATCGTGTCATCTAAATCCACTATTAATCTTTTCATATAGATAATAATTCTAAGTTATATAAAAAATAAGCAATATTCATATTTTATGAATTATTTGTAAGAGCTTCGATATTTTCAAGCTCAAAATTAAGTGTGTCACGCAGAGTCCCGTAGTCTTTAAGCTCATTTAAATCTTCAAGCAGCGCTAAATAAAAAGCTCTATCTGATGGGATCCATGCTTTCAATCCATCGGAAGAAATTTTTGACTTAGGGATTTCTTGAGCTGAATAGCCTCTAATTAAGAATGCATCTGTTATTAGTCTTGGTCCGTGGTTATAGCCAAATATAGGGGATGCTGTTGGTGAAATTAAATTGTGGAAGCATTCTACAAACGCTTCAATTTCAGAGCGTTTCATTACAAGGCAATAATCAAGCATTCTGCCTTCATCAGATATACGTGAAGAATAAACGTAATTGAATAAATCAAGATCAGTGAGATCTAGTTTCTCAATTTTGAAGTCTGGCCTAGCCCAAATTATCCATTCAAAACGAGTGTTTTGCTTTTCTTCAAAAACATTTAATTGTTCTACAACAGTTTTCATGTTGTAGAACATCTTTATCTGATTGAGGTGTACCCTTGGTATCGATCCTCTCATTTTTGAAGCTAGCTCTTCAATTTTTTCTTCATCATTGTAAAGCACCTCAATAAAACTTTCAGAGTTAGTATTGTCTCTAATAAGATTATTAATTTCATATTTTGAATTATGCGATGGCTGTATTACTTCAAAAGATTTTTTATACTTCCCTATAAATTCATCTACTGATAAATTGCAAAAAAATGAATGCAATTTTTTAGGTGTCATTCTTAGTAATCTATTTGCTTCTGCTCCGGTTGGGTAACCTACTTTATCCCATGTAGAAATAAATGTTTTATAACCTTTGGATGAGAAGTTTTTTAGCCAAAAAGGTAAACATTGTGTTCCTCCTCTTAATTGACCAGAAATGCAAATCGCTGTGTTTTCACTTGTTATAGATGCAGTAGAGTTTGTTTGAATGTAACCTGTTTTCTGTCTGGATCTTTTGATTTCCAGCTGAGAAATAAATAGATCTATAATAAGATTTCTGTTTTTTCTATGTGTTTTCCTGAATTTATCAACTGTGTAGTCAATTCCGAAAATTCTTACTAATTTATGAACCGATGCGACGGATAGCGAATCGTAAAATTCAGATGAAGAAGAGAGGATTGTCTCGATGAACATTATATCGGATAAAAATGAATTTTTTTCATGAAAAATTTTTTCGTAAAGTGAAAAATCATCTTCAAGTTCGCATATTTTATATATGTAGTGAGGGTAGTTTTTTAAAATAAATGGAACTGGTTTTCTGGCTTTAAAAAAATCATTCGATCTGTACTTTTTATTTGAGAAAACCTTGTTGTATAGATTTGAAAAATTTGAAAGATCTTGATTGAAGTCAATTTTTGTTAGCTCAATGAATAAATCATCTATTTCATATTGACTGCTTTCATTTTGAATTGCGTGATCTTTAAAGAGTAAATTATCTTCAATGTGGGTGTAGAAAATATTACTTTTCAGATCTTCTAGGCTTTCTCTAATATAAGTTAAGTCGAAAACTAGTCTTTCTTTAAATGTATCAGAGATTAATTTTATGCATCGATGTTCCAATTCAAATGATGTGGCCGTCTTAATGAGTTGCTCATAAAGGCCGAACTCTAAAAATAATTTAACTAATTTGAAGTGAAATGATTTTGGTATTTTAACAAGATCTAGTAGAAAACTATTATTTTCATTTATGTTTTTTTTAAGCATTGCATAAAACAAAAGCTCCAAATCCTGTTCATTTGCAAGCATAACATTATCTTCTGTTTCCATTTGGAAGAGAAGGTTGTTGGATTTCTTAATGTAATCTTGATAATTTTCGATGTTCATTATTTTGTCACATTTGGTTGAATAATGATTTATAGAATTCGGTTATCGCCTTAAGCTCTCCACTCAGCGATAGATTGAGAAAGCTATCTTTGTCTGTCACATATCGCGCAACTTCATTATAATGTTTTTCATAAATTTTACCTGATGTGCTCGGATCGAGTGCGTTTAAAATATGACAGAAATCGTTGAGGAATTTTTTCTTTAGAATCAGCATGTTTTCATTGAAAACCTTATTGCTCACATCTGACGGCTCAGGATTTAGTCTTACGCCAGACTCTTTTACGACACCTATATCGTAAAGCTCAAAAAATCTGAGATTAAATTCGAGATCTTGATGGCGACGATAGGATTCGTCAAAACCATTAATTGCTAATACTGCCTCGCGCTTATAAGTAGCAGTATTGGTATGCAAATAATGTTTTTTATAATCCAGCATAAGGATTTCTAGCGTTAAGTCGCCAGATTTATATCTGTTCACGTCATTTTGCGGTGAGTTCCACCCCAAAAATCCACAATAAACCGCCCCGTCAACTCCTCTAGCTTTTTGTAATGCATCTACACTTTTGCTAATTCTTCCGGGGAGATAAATATCGTCATCATCCAAAAAGCAAATGTATTCGCCCGTACTTTGCATAATTGCAGTGTTACGTGCTGCAGCACCATTTCGATTTTGTGTGTGCTCTAGCAAACTTAAATTTCGGTTCGGATATGCATTTTTTAATTCATTAATTAATGCACGGGTTTCATCGTTAAATGGCGAATCTTTTCCGTTGTCGCTTACTACAAGAATCTCAATGTCCTTGTAGTCTTGCTCAATTACAGAAATTAAAGCATTTTTTAGATTTTTAGGGCGTTTATAAGTAGGAATGACAACAGAAACTCTACCTTTTTTGGCCGTTAAGGGAATTGCGTTGAATGCTTTAAGTGGCGTTGAATTAGTTTCACGTAAACCAAGCGAGTGTTCGACATAAGAGTAAATGTCTTTTTCTGTTAGAATCTCTTTTTCATCTAAAGTTAAAAAGAAATCTGCTTCCGGTAGGGAAGCGTTTTTCAATGTTTCCTGATCAGCTTTATATTCTGCTGGAATCATGCTTGCGTTATGTAGTGGTCTTAAGCCATCCGATGTGGCGTAATACAAGCGCAGCTCAACTGCCATTTCTGCATGATTCGAGAAACTGGAATGATATTTTAGGTTGAGATGTGATGTCAGAATTACACTGACACTTGGTTTTGGGTAAGGATACCGAAAATTTTCAATATGCCATTTTACTTTCTTACTTTGTTCATATTGGCAGCGGCTTCCCCTAATAGAGCTGTCACCCACATCAGGCATTATCAGGTTCGGGTAAGAGACATAACATTTGCCACGGTATCTTTCATAAATTTCACCTAAGGGCAAATGATCAAAGGGAGCTTCGAACGCACTTTCAGCTTCTATCAGTTCATCAATAATTGATTCGTCGAATGCTATAGCAAAGGATCCACAAGTCTCTACTTGATTCGGGAAGTAATATCCCTTGACCAGGGCATCATCCAGACTGATATCTGTCCAACCGTATTGTGATGCGCCAAACTGAAGGACCTTCCAGTCAGAATCTATAGAAGAAAGAAACTTTTTGAGATGAAACTCAAAATTGCTACGCAAGATAACGTCGTCTTCCAAGATCAGAAATTTTCTAAATCCTCTGGCTTTTGCGTCTCTCAGAATTTTCAAGTAAGTAAAAATGTAACCGACTGCGCCGGGTGACTCTATATAATGCGCCGCCCTCTTTATCTCCCGCTCATTCCATTGAGGGTACCGACTCAGCGAACCAAGCGGCTTGGTTTTGTATTTATCAAATAGTTTTTTGGGTTCGCCAATATACCCATTCACTGCCGAAAAAAGTTCAAACTTAACGCCTGAATTCTTTAATTGACTTGCTATTTTTAATCGCTTATCTATCTGATGCTCAAGGTTAACTACGTACACATGGTCGAAATATGTATTGAGGTAACTATCTGTAACTCGGGGCGATATCTTTCTATTGTTAGCAATTCTTTTTTCACATAATTCTATATTGCCTGCAAAGGCTTGTGATCCAATAAGCGCTGACGCCTCGCGATAGAGAAGCAAAGCATTCTCGTAATCCCCGGACTTAAATTTTTCATTTGCTGTTTTTACTACACTTTTCACCTAAACCCGCCCCCAACTCACTATTCAATTTTAATAACAGCCAGTCCTTTCTCACTGGGAATGTCTTCCGCTGTGTAACTTCTGGAACAAAAATCAACTATTTTTTTCCATATCTCCACGGGTATGCTGAAGCCTGCGTTTCTGGCGGCCAGCTGGATATTCATCGTGAGCGCGGCGGCA
>ENA-UOVV01000678-UOVV01000678.1-compost-metagenome-genome-assembly--contig:-NODE-678-length-35911-cov-13.253291_pt1 | contig 35911 bp, 36 predicted proteins | sample MGYA00238155_ERZ761577 | MGnify/ENA primary metagenome ERZ761577 (study PRJEB28898, sample SAMN06268775) | compost metagenome | isolation source: Emeryville, CA | place: USA:Emeryville, CA | collected... | reverse complement strand
CCCCTGGGGTCGAGGGCGCACACGAACGCACTCGCAGAAGACCACTCCCCGGCGAACCGGACTACGAACCACCCACCTACGAGCTCCGCCCACGGTCGAGTACTGAGGCTGAGCGGCGAACACGACTGCGCGAGCGACTCCCGCGCCACGCAGAGCAGCGACCCGCCGGGCGACCGAAGTCGCCTCCGGCACCCACGCGCCCTCCTGCCCCAGGTCGGTCACACGAGACCGAGCAGCTCCTCCTGCCACTCGGGGGCTGAGGCTGCACGCGCCTCCTGCCACTTGGGGGCTGAGGCTGCACGCGCCTCCTGCCTCTCGGGAGCTGACGGCGCACTCCCTCCCTACCCCCGGGCTCTACGCCCCCGCACCGACGGGGTCGACGTCCCACACCGTCAGGGGTCGAGCTTGCACACCCCTCCCACCCTCTTGACGTCCCGCACCTCAGGTCCGATAGTTAGGTATATGCCTAACCATTCGGACGCGGACCGAACGGACCTCGTGTTCCGTGCGCTTGCGGACCCTCGGCGGCGCGCCATGATCGAGCGCCTCGCCGCCGGGCCCGCGGCCGTGTCCGAGCTCGCGGCCGGGGTCTCGCTGCCCACCGTGCTGCAACACCTCGGCGTCCTTGAGGAGGCCGGGATCGTCACCAGCAACAAGATCGGGCGCACCAGGTCGGTGTCCCTCGTTCCCGGCGCCCTGGACGGCGCCAGTACGTGGATCGCCGGCCAGCGCACGCCCGCCGAGCGGCAGGCCGACCGGCTCGCCGACTTCCTTGAAGGAGACACACCATGAGCGTCATCCACTCTGGCTTCACCATCACTCGCGACATCAAGGCCCCCGTCGAGCGGACCTTCGCCGCCTTCGCCGACCCCGCGCAGAAGAAGGCCTGGTTCACCGACGGGCCCGACTGGGACACCACCGACGAGGCATTCGACTTCCGCGTCAGCGGAGTCGAGGTCGCCGAGGGCAAGTTCCACGGCGGGCCGCTCTCGCGCTTCGTGGCCACGTACACCGACATCGTCGAGAACGAGCGCATCGTCCTCACCTACGACATGTGGCTCGACGGCACGCACATCTCGACCTCGGTGGCCTCCTACGAGTTCGAGGCGATCGACGGCGGGACCCGCTTCACGCACACCGAGCACGGCATCCACCTCGACGGCCACGACTCCCCGGCCGACCGTGAGGAAGGGACGCGTCAGATCATCGAGACCCTCGCGAAGTACCTCGAGGGCTGACTCGCCTGGCTCGCCCCTCGGGAGGCCGGCTACCGCTCGGCGTTGGCCTCACGCACCAGGGCAGCGAGCTCAGGGTTGGCGTAAGGCTGCTCGGGCGACTCGAGCTGGGTGACGATGCGCTCGACCACCTCGGCGGGGCGGTTCTGCGACATCTTGTTGCGGCCCTGCCAGCGGGTGACGCGGAAGCGGAAGGCGCGGGCGCCGCGGGCGAGCGAGTGCGCGAGCTCCGGGGTCTCTTCCATGAGCACCGGGTCGGGGAGTGCGGACTCGTACTTCGACTGGAGCTCGGCGAGGGCGCGCATGTTCTCCTCGGGGTCGAGGATCGGCTCTGGCACACCGTAGAGGTGGGCAACCACGAAGTCCCAGGTGGACGCCGTCGGGCCCGTGCCGTACCAGGACGAGGACACGTAGCCGTGCGGGCCCTGGACCACGATCATCGACTCGCTGGGGGCGGTCAGCTCATGGTTCTCGTCGTCAGGACGACCGAAGTGGCCCACCAGCTCGAAGCCCTCGCCGTCTTGCACCACCACCGGGAGGTGCGAGGCGACGAGGCCCTTGCTCGTGTGGCTGACCAGGGTCACCCAGCCGTGGCGGCGCACGAGGTCCTTGACGACGGACTCGTCGGTGATGCGGTAGATCGGTGAGTCGAGCACGGGGCCTCCAGCGGTTGGTCCTGCCCAGCGTAGAGACGGGGGCGGCGGGAGGCTCGGTGATTGTGCTGCGCCAGCGGGGCGGCGCTGACGTTGAGCGGGGCGGCGCTGAAGGCTGGTGCGTCAGGCGAGGATCGCGGGGATGACCCGTTCGGCGAGCAGTGGGGCGAGGTCGTCCGGGAGCGGGCCGGTGGGGTCGAGCCAGCGGAGCTCGGCGATCTCGGCGGCGGGGGCGACCTGGGCGGGAGCGGGATGCTGGAAGATCGTGCCGAGCACCTCGTGGCCGGGCTCGTTCGCCGCAGCGGTGCGGAAGGTGCCGACCAGCTGGAGGGCCGCGGGGTCGAGGTCGATGCCCACCTCCTCGCGGAGCTCACGGACCGCTGCCGCACGGGCGTCCTCACCGGGCTCGGGCTTGCCGCCCGGGAGCATGAAGCGCTGGGTGCCGCGCTTGCGGACGGTCAGCAGGGAGCCGTCCTCTGTTCGCAGGACGACGCCACTGACGGTGATGAGCTCAGGCACGGTCGTCGATGCTACGCGCAGCTCAGACGTGCGCAGTCAGACGGCCGGGACCACGAGCGGCGTGCCGGTGACCGGGTCGGGGATGATGCGCGCGGGAAGCCCGAACACAGACTCGACCAGCTCCGCGGTGATGATCTCGGCGGGGGACCCCTGGGCGGCGACGGCGCCCTCGCGCATGACGACGAGGTGCGTGGCGAAGCGGGCCGCCTGGTTGAGGTCGTGGAGCACCGCGACGAGCGTCCGGCCCTCGCGGTGCAGGCGCGAGCAGAGGGTGAGCATCTCGTACTGGTGGGCGATGTCGAGGTAGGTGGTGGGCTCGTCGAGCAGCAGGATGTCGGTGTCCTGGGCGAGGGCCATCGCGAGCCAGACGCGCTGGCGCTGGCCGCCGGAGAGCGAGGAGACGAGGCGCTCGCGCAGCTCGGCGGTCTCGGTCGCGGCGAGAGCCGAGTCGACGGCGGCGGCGTCGGCCTCGGACCACTGGCGCAACAGGCCCTGGTGGGGGAAGCGGCCGCGCGCGACGAGGTCGCCCACGGTGATGGCCTCGGGGGCGACGGGCGACTGCGGGAGCAGGGCGACGCGGCGGGCGACCTCCTTGCCGCGCAGGCGGGCGACGGGCTCGCCGTCGAGCAGGACCTCGCCGGCGCGGGGGCGCAGGGTGCGGGCCAGGGCGCGCAGCAGGGTGGACTTGCCGCAGCCGTTGGGGCCCACCACCACGGTGAAGGAGCCCGCGGGGACCTCGAGGTCGAGGCCCTCGATGACGGGTGGGCCGTCATAGGCCATGACGAGCTCGCGGACGGCGAGGGGGGCTGTCATGCGGTGACCTGCTTCCACTCTCGGACCAGCAAGAAGGCGAGGTAGATGCCGCCGAGCGCCGCGGTGACGACGCCGACGGGGAGGATGACGCCGGGGACGGCGTACTGCGCGACGAGGTCGGCGAGGATGAGGAGGAGCGCACCGCACGCGGCGGCGGCGAGCATGCCGGGGCCGCTCGAGCGGGTCAGGCGGCGGGCGATCTGCGGGGCAGTGAGCGCGACGAAGGCCACGGGGCCGCACACGGACACTGCGGCGCCCGTGAGGAGCACGGCGACGACGACGGCGAGGGTGCGCGAGCGGGACACGCGCACGCCGATGCCGGTCGCGAGGTCGTCGCCCATCTCGGCGGCCTGGAGCTGGCGGGTGAGCGCGAGGGCGCAGGGCAGCAGCACCACGAAGGCCACGGCGATGAGCGAGGCGTGGTCCCAGGAGCGGGCGCCGAGGGAGCCGGTGATCCAGACGGCGACCTCTTGAGCCTCTTCGCGGCGCACGCGCACGAGGGCGAGCTGGGTGAAGGCGAGGGCCATGGCTCCGACGGCGATGCCGACGACGACCATCCGGTGCGGGGCGGCAAAGCCTCGACCGGTGCCGAGGAAGACCGCGAGGATCGCGAGGCCTGCCCCGAGCAGGGCGCCCACGGGGACCGGGACGAGGCCGGGCCAGACGAGGGCGGCCGCGGCGGCTCCGGCCGAGGCGCCCGAGCCGAGGCCGATGACGTCGGGGCTGCCGAGCGGGTTGCGCGTGACCGACTGGAAGATCGAGCCGGCGACCGCGAAGGCGGCTCCCGCGAGGGCGGCCACGGCCAGGCGCGGCAGGCGGGAGGTGAACAGGGTCCACTCCTGGGCGCGCGAGCCGCGGCCCGCGAAGACGCCGGGGAGCTCGGAGAGCGGGATGCCGAGCTGACCCACGCTGAGCGTCACCAGAGCGGAGACCAGCACGAGAGCAAGAAGGGTGACCGTCACGACCACAGGCCGACGGCGCACCACGAGCGCGAGCGGCCCGAGGCCGAGCACGCGAGTCCGCGCGGCGGCGGGAGCGGAAGCAGCGTGAGGCGCGGGGTGCGTCGTCGTCATCCCGTGACCCTCCCCCGGCGCACCGCCGCGATGAGGAAGGGGGCGCCGACGAAGGCGGTCACGGCGCCGACCATGAGCTCGCCGGGGCGGGCGACCACGCGGCCGAGGACGTCGGCAAGCAGCACGAGCACCGGGCCGAGGACCGCGCAGTAGGGCAGGAGCCAGCGGTGGTCCGCGCCGGTGATCGAGCGCACGATGTGCGGCACGGCGAGGCCGACGAAGCCGATGGGGCCCGCAGCGGCGACGGCGGCCGCGCACAGCACGGTCGCCCCAGCGGCGGCGAGCGCCTTGGTCGGGCCGGGGCGCAGACCGAGCGAGGTCGCCGCGGCGTCGCCGAGCTCGACGGCGTTGAGGGCGCGGGACATGAGCAGGCACACCACGAGGCCGGCGAGCACGAACCACAGCACGGTCTGCACGTGCTCGGGGGTGCGGCCCGCGAGCGAGCCGACGGCCCAGAAGCGGTAGGAGTCGAAGGCGTCGGGGCGCGTCAGGGACACGGCCTGCACGACGGCGACGAGCACCGCCGAGACCGCGGCGCCGGCGAGCACGAGGCGGACCGGCGTCGAGCCCGCCGGACCCGAGCCCACGACGTAGACGACGACGGCGGCCAGCACGGCCCCCGGGATCGCCGACCAGACCGAGGTGCCCGTGCCGGCGAAGGCCCCGAGCAGCACCACGGAGGTCGAGGCGCCCGCGTTGACGCCCAGCAGGCCGGGGTCGCCGAGGGGGTTGCGCGTGAGGGACTGGATCACCGCGCCGGCGACGGCGAGGGCCGCGCCCACGAGGACGGCGAGCTGCGTGCGCGGGATGCGCGAGGCGACGACGGCCGCGTTGTAGGAGTCGTCGGGGGACGTGAGCGCCGCCCAGACCTCACCGAGCGGGACGGCCTTCGAGCCGACGGCGAGGCTCAGCCCGACGGAGAGCGCGAGCAGGCCGAGGGCGAGCAGCAGACCGATCGCCAGGACGTGCGCCCGCGAGCCCCGCGGCCGGGTGGCCTGCGGGGCTCGCGGAGCGCTCGTCGCGGTGGACAAGGTCTGGTCAGTCGCTGGGGGCAGCTGGGCTCAGGAGACCTTCGCGACCGCGTCGACGATCAGCGGCAGGTACTTGTCGAGCGCCCAGGGGATGCTCAGGGGCGTGGCGACCGAGACGGCCATGCCGATCTGGCGGTCGAGCATCGGGGCGTAGGAGCCGCGCTGGAAGGCAGGGATGCGCTGGAAGAGCTCCTGCTCCTCGGTGGCCTTCTGCTCCTCCTCGGAGTTGAACCAGGTGAACAGGACGTCCACGTCGTCGAGCACGTCGACGTTCTCGAGGCCGATGCTCGCGACGAACTCGCCCTCGGGGGCCTTGAGCGCGGCGACCTCGGGAGCGACCTCGAGGCCGAGTGACGTCAGGAGCGCGACGCGCGAGTCGTTCGGCGGGTAGACGTACAGCGAGCCGGGCTCGCCCGCGTAGATGTAGGCGAAGGTCTTGCCGACGATCTCGGGGTGGTCCGTGCGAGCCTGCTCGAGGGTCGCCTCGCGCTTCGCGATGAGCTCCTCGCCCTTGTCGGGGACGCCGAGGGCCTGGGCGGCGAGGCGGATCTGGTCCTCGACCGCCGTGCCCCAGGCCTCGCCCGGATGGGCGACCACGGGGACGATCTGGGTGAGCTGGTCGAACATCGCCTGGTCGAGGCCCGACTGCGGGGCGAGGACGAGGTCGGGCTCGAGGGCGACGATCGCGTCGACGTCGAGCTCGGGGTACATCTGGATCGTGGTCGGGAGCTCGGCGCCCTGCTCCTCGATGACCGCGCGCGACCAGGGGCGCAGCTTGTCGGCGTCGCCGGACCAGGTGTCCTCCTCGACGCCCACGGGCACGGTGCCGAGCTCGAGGGCGATGTCGTCCGCGCCCCAGCCGAGGGTCACGACGCGCTCGGGCTTGGCCTCGATGACGGCCTCGCCGAGGGCGTGGGTGATCGTCACGGGGAAGGCAGCGGGCTCGCCCGACTCGGAGGCTGCGGGCGAGGCGGCGTCGCTCGCGGTGGGCTCGGCAGCCGGGCTCGAGCACGCGGCGAGGAGGAGCGCTGCGCTCGCGGTGAGGGCGGCGGCCCAGCGGCGGGAGGGACGGAGGGACATGACTGCTCCGAGGGTTCGTCGAGACAGGGGCGTCGGGAGAAGGCGTCGAGAGGCTGAGGTCAGGGCGCCAGGCGAGGTGGTCGAGAGGGTCGGGTCAGGGCGGGTGCGGTCAGCTCTCGGACCTGCCGGTGCGCCAGTAGCCCATGAAGGCCACGGCCTTGCGGTCCATGCCGAGCTCGCGCACGAGGTGACGGCGCAGCTCCTTGACCACGCCCGCCTCGCCGGCGATCCACGCGTAGACGCCCTGGGGGGCCACGGGCTCGGCCGGGACCTCCCAGAGGATCTGCGCGTCGACGTCGACCTCCTCGACCTCCTGGCCGGGGCGGTGCTGGGCCAGGATGCCCGCAGCCTCGGTGCGGACCGCGAGGTCGAGGAGCGTGCCGTGGGCCGCCGTCGTCGCCGCGCCGCGACGCGGGAGCCAGGTCACCTGGACGCCCTCGCGCGCGGGGAGCTCCTGGACGTCGGCCGCCGTCGGGACCTCGAGGTAGACGTGCGCGCGCACGCCCGCCGGGAGGCTCTCGACGATCGAGCTGATCGCGGGGACGGCCGTCTCGTCACCGGCGATGAGGTAGGTGTGCGCGTCGGCCGGGGGCTGCCACTCGAGTCCCGAGGCGGGGCCCTCGAAGCGGCGGTTCGGGCCGATGATCACGAGGCCGTCGCCCTGGCGCGCGGTGGCGCACCAGCGCACGGCGGGGCCCACGGCGTCGGCGCACACGCACGCGTGCAGCTTGCGCAGGGGGCAGTCGGGCGCGGCTGCGGACTCGGGCGTGACGCCGTGCAGGACGACGTCGACGTCGATCTCCTTGGCCTCCGGGCGCACCGCGCGGACCGTGTAGGTGCGCAGGGTCGGGCGCTCGTCGTCGGACAGCGATCGCCACGTGGCGTACCAGTCCGGGTCGTCGAAGAGGGCCACGTCCACGGGGGTGCCGCACGCGGGCGGGAGGACGAACTTGATGCGCTGGTCGAGGGTGCGCGGGGCGAACTCGTCGAGATCGGGGCCCGTGAAGGTCAGGCGCAGGAAGCTGGGGCTCAGTCGCTCGGTGCGCGCGAGGCGGACGGCGAAGCCACGGTGCGCCGGCTCGGTGCGAGTCGATACCTCGGCGGCAGTGGGCGACATCCTGGTCCTTCGGCGGGGCGTGGATCTGGTGGGATCCCTGACTCGAACCAGTAGAGCATAGCCTTACCTAACTTCGACAGGGGTGGCCCGAGTGACCCCGGTCACTCAGGGACTGCGGAGCGCCCTCGAGGCGTGGGCGCTCCCCGTGGAACGGACCAAGGTCCCGGGACCGGGGAGGCTCGCCGGCCTCGGGCACCGCCTCTCTCGACTCGCGCGACGGGGTGAGCTCCGCGCAGGCCCCGGCGCAGCGAGCGACGGCGGTCTAGGAGGAGCTCGCGGCCGCGCTGGCCGTCGCCGCGGTGATGATCGCCGCCATCACCGCGGCATTCATCGCCTCCATCGCCTTGCGCACCGCTTCGCTCGCGAAGCCGGAGTCGGCCACGACCTTGGCACGATGCTTGAGCTCGCTCCGCGGGAGGCCAGTGTCCGGCAGGACCAGGTGGAGCTTGTCGACGGCGAGCAGGACGCTGATGATCGCCGCCTCCTCGCCCGTCGCCGAGCGTCCCGTGACCAGGACGTCGTGCAGGGCGCGGCGCACGTGCTCCTCGTGGCTGGAGTCCGCGGCGGGCCAGCGGCTCACCGGGAAGATCCCGAGCACGCGGCCCTCGTCGAAGCGCAGGATGCCCCGCTCGGCGAGGCGCCGACGCACCTCGTCCGCGAGGCCCTTCTTGAACTGGTGGAGCAAGGAGTCGGGCTTGCGGGCCGAGACCGCCTGCACGCGGGCGACCGCGGTGTCGAGCAGCGGGTCGCCCGTCGGGGACGGGTCGCGGACCACGACGCGTCCTGCCTTGACCGCCTCCCCCGGACGCGCGAGGTCGACCTTGCCGCGGGCAGCGAGCTCGAGCAGCACCGAGCCCGCGAGCGCGATGTCGAGCGTGGTGGAGTCGACGGCGGACTTGCCCGTCACGTCGTCGGTCAGCAGGAGCAGGACGTCCTCGACCAGGAGCATGTCTCCACGCTAGCCAGCGCGCTCTGGCCGTGCATCTCACTGCGTGGGAAGGCGCGGGAAATGCTTCGTGGGCGGCGTCCGACGGCGGTCACCATGGACCGGTGATCTCCCTCTCCCCCGTGACCCTCGCGCGCGGCGCCGTGCGCCTCGAGCCCCTCGCCCCCGAGCACCTCGACGGGATCGCCGCGGCGTCCGCCGACGGCGAGCTGTGGAAGACCTGGTTCACCAAGGTTCCCCACCCCGACGCCGTGCCGGAGTGGTTCGAGGACGCGATGGCCCAGCAGGCCGCCGGGACGCAGCTCGCTTGGGCCGTGCGGGACCTCGAGAGCGGTCGCATCGTGGGCTCGACGCGGTACCACGACGTCATCCACGCGATCGACCGCGTGGAGGTGGGCTACACCTGGTACGCCCGCTCCGTGCAGCGCACGCACGTGAACACCACGTGCAAGCTCATGCTGCTCGAGCACGCCTTCGACACCGTGGGGTGCGCCGTGGTGGGCCTGCGGACCGACCGCTACAACTTCACCTCGCAGCGGGCCATCGCCGCGCTCGGCGCCCAGCGCGACGGGATGCTCCGCCACTCCGGGCAGCGGGCGGACGGCTCGCCGCGCGACGTCGTCTACTTCTCGATCCTCAAGGGCGAGTGGCCCGAGGTGCGCCGGAACCTCGAGTACCGCCTCGAGCGGCACGCGAAGGCGTAACTGCGGGTCAGGGCAGCTCGATCGGGTGGCCGGTGAGCCGCTCGAAGGCCTCGAGGTAGCGGGCGCGGGTGCGCTCGACCACCTCGACGGGCAGCGGCGGTGGGGGCGAGTCGCTCTTGCGGTCCCAGCCGGAGTCGTGGGTGAGCCAGTCGCGCACGAACTGCTTGTCGAAGCTCGGCTGGGGGCCGCCGGGGGCCCAGGCGTCGGCGGGCCAGAATCGTGAGGAGTCCGGGGTGAGGACCTCGTCGCCGAGGACGATCGTGCCCGAGGCGTCGCGCCCGAACTCGAGCTTGGTGTCGGCGAGGATCACGCCGCGCTCCCGCGCGAGTCGCTCGGCACGCGAGTAGACCTCGAGGGTCAAGGCACGCAGGGACTCGGCGTCGGCCTCCCCGATGGTGCGGGCGACCGTCGCGAAGTCGACGTTCTCGTCGTGCTCGCCCAGCTCGGCCTTCGTCGCGGGGGTGAAGATCGGCTCGGGCAGGCGCGAGCCGTCCTCGAGCCCGGCGGGCAGGGGCACGCCGCACACCGCCTGACCCTCGCGGTACTCGACGAGGCCCGAGCCGGTGAGGTAGCCGCGCGCGACGCACTCGACGGGGAACATCTCGAGGCGCTGGCACACCATCGCGCGGCCGCGCACGGCCTCGGGCACGTCGAGGGAGACCACGTGGTTCGGCACGATGTCGGTGAGCTGCTCGAACCACCACAGGCTCAGCTGGGTGAGCACCACGCCCTTGTCCGGGATGGGGGTCTCGAGGACGAAGTCGTAGGCGCTGATGCGGTCGCTCGCGACCACGAGCACGACGTCGCCGTCAGGGTGCTGACCCTCCGGCTCGTAGAGGTCACGGACCTTGCCCGAGTAGACGTGGCGCCAGCCGGGGAGCACGGGAGCGGAAGTCACGCTCCAAGCGTGCCACGCCCGCGCGCGGGGGCGCGGCGCGCGTCCGGGGACGAGGGCAGAAGGAGGGCCGACGGCGGAGGGTCGCCCGCGAGCGCGCAGCCGGTCCGGGCGACGAGCGAGGAGCCGACGGGCTAGACCCCGGGGACCGCGACGCGACCCTCGAGGGCCGCGAGCGCGATGTCGCTGCGGTGGTGCGAGCCCGCGAGCTCGACCTGCTCGACTCCCGCGTAGACCGTCTCGCGCGCGGCGGCGAGGTCCGCCCCGATGCCGACGACGGACAGCACGCGACCGCCCGCCGAGACGAGCACGCCCTCGCCAGGAGCGGCGTCGTCGTCTCCCGCGGGCCGCGGCACGAGGGCCGTCCCCGCGTGCAGGACGTGCACGCCCTCGATCGACTCCGCGTCCTCGATGCCGGTGATCGGGTCCCCCGAGCGCACCGAGCCGGGGTAACCCTCGGAGGCCACCACCACGGTTACGGCGGCCTCCTCGGCCCAGCGCAGCGGGGGCAGCTCGGCAAGGGTGCCCGTCGCCGAGGCGAGGAGCAGGGCGGCGAGAGGGCTGCGCAGGCGCGCGAGCACCACCTGGGTCTCGGGGTCGCCGAAGCGCGCGTTGAACTCGACCACGCGCGTGCCGCGGCTCGTGAGCGCGAGGCCCACGTAGAGCACGCCCGAGAAGGGCGTGCCGCGGCGGGCCATCTCGGCGACCGTGGGGCGGGCGATGCGCTCGAGCACCTCCTCGACGAGGCCCTCGGGGGCCCAGTCGAGAGGGCTGTAGGCGCCCATGCCGCCGGTGTTGGGGCCGGCGTCGCCGTCGCCCACGCGCTTGAAGTCCTGGGCGGGCACGAGCGGCACGACGTCGGCGCCGTCCGCGATGCAGAAGAGCGAGACCTCGGGGCCGTCGAGGTACTCCTCGACCACGAGGCGACCCTCGGGCTTCTCGAGGCACGCGGCAGCGTGCTCGAGGGCTGCGTCTCGGTCCTCCGTCACCACGACGCCCTTGCCCGCGGCGAGCCCGTCGTCCTTGACCACGAAGGGCGCACCGAAAGCGTCGAGCGCCGCGGCGACCTCGTCGAGGGAGGTGCACACGTGGGCCATCGCGGTGGGCACACCCGCCGCGGCCATGACCTCCTTGGCGAAGGCCTTCGAGCTCTCGAGCCGCGCGGCCGCGCCGGCGGGACCGAACACGGGGATGCCCACCTGGCGCACCGCATCCGAGACGCCCGCGGCGAGCGGGGCCTCGGGGCCGACGACGACGAGCTCCGCGCCGATCGCGAGCGCGAGCCCCGCCACGGCCTCGGGGTCCAGCTGGTCCACCGCGTGGAGCGTCGCGAGCTGGCCGATTCCCGGGTTGCCGGGAGCGGCGTGCAGCTCGTGGGCTTCGGTGTCGAGAGAGAGTGCGCGGGTGATCGCGTGCTCGCGGGCGCCGGTTCCGATGACGAGGATCCTCACGGCGCCGAGCCTACCGAGGGCCCGCAGGTCGCTCAGACAGTGACCACCCACACGGCGTCCGCGGCGGCGAGGCCGAGGGCGACGGACCCTCGAGCTCCTCCCGCGCGGCCCTCGTCCGCGCCCTCCTCGCGAGCCCCCACCTCGACGTCGAGAGTGCCCACGACCTCGCGCCGGGCCGCGACGTGCACCGGAGCGTCGAGCACGAGGCCCACCTCGGCGAAGAAGCGCAGCAGCTCGGGCTCGGCGTCGGACACGCGCGCGACCACGCCTGAGGTGCCCGCCTCGAGCGCGGAGAGGCGGATCGCGGGCGGGGCCGTCACGGTGCCGTCGCGCGCGGGGATCGGGTCGCCGTGCGGGTCGCGCTCGGGGTGGCCCAGGCGCTCTGCGAGGCGCTCGACGAACTCCTCGGAGACGGCGTGCTCGAGCACCTCGGCCTCGTCGTGCACCTCGTCCCAGGCGTAACCCAGGTACTCGACGAGGAAGGTCTCGATGAGGCGGTGCTTGCGCACGACGGCGAGCGCCGCGGCCCGGCCCTCGGGGGTCAGGTGGATCGCCCCGTAGGGCGCGTGCTCGAGCAGGCCTTGGGCGGTGAGCCGCTTCACGCCGTCGGACACCGAGGAGACCGAGAGTCCCAGGCGCGCGGCGAGCGCGGTGGTCGAGGGGCCCTCGTCGTCCCACTCGCGGGCGGTCCACACGACCTTGAGGTAGTCCTGCGTCGCGGGCGTCAGCGCGGTCATGGGCGGGTCCCTCCCGGGGCAGAGGTGCCGGGCGCTGTCGCGCCCCCGGCGGCGCTCGCGGCCGCCGCGCCATTCTCGCGGGCGCGGCGCCGGGCGCGCGAGGCGAGGCGCGAGCGGAGCAGGCCGTGGCGCGGGCTGAACAGGTAGACGAGCGTGAAGACGAGTCCCATCGTCAGGACGACGACGCCGCCCGGCGAGGCGTCGAGGTAGAAGCTCGCGTAGATGCCCACGACGGCGCTCAGCCCTGCCGTGGCGGGCGCGATCACGAGCATGCGCCCGAAGCTGTCGGTGAGCAGGTAGGCCGTGGCCCCGGGGATGATCAGCAGCGCGACCACGAGGATCACGCCCACGGCCTGCAGGGCCATGACCGTGGTGACCGCGAGCAGGCCCAGCAGCAGCGCCGAGAGGCGCCGGGGCGACAGGCCGATCGCGAAGGCGTGCGTAGGGTCGAAGGCGAAGAGGGTCAGGTCGCGGCGTCTCACGAGGAGGAGGCCGACGGCGATCGCCGCGAGCACGAGCACCTGGACCAGCTCGCGGGGCGAGGCGCCGAGAAGGTTGCCGAAGAGGATGTGCGACAGGTCCGTCTGCGAGGGCGTGACCGAGACGAGCACGAGCCCGAGCGCGAAGAGCGAGGTGAACACGACGCCGATCGCGGTGTCCTCCTTGAGCCGCGTCGTGTCCCGCAGGCCGCCGATGAGCGTGACGGCGAGCAGCGCGAGCACGAGGGCGCCGATCGCGAAGGGCGCGCCGAGCACGTAGGCGAGCACGACGCCGGGCAGCACGGCGTGCGAGACGGCGTCGCCCATGAGCGCCCAGCCGATGAGGACGAGCCAGCAGGACAGCAGCGCGCACACGACGGCCGAGACCGTCGTGACGGCGAGGGCGCGCGAGAAGAAGTCGTAGCTGAGGGGGTCGAGGAGCCAGTCGATCATGCGGCGCTCCTGCCGAAGGCGCGCGCGAGCGAGGCGGGCTCGAGGATCCGGGCGGGCTCGCCGTGGTCGAGGACGGTGCCCGCGACGAGAGCGACCTCGTCGCACAGGGCAGGGACGGCGTCGAGGTCGTGGGTGGAGACGACGACGGTCGCCCCGGCGGCGGCGAGCTCGCGCAGCAGGGAGGAGAGGTCCTCCTGGGTGCCCGTGTCGACCCCGGCGAAGGGCTCGTCGAGCAGCAGCAGGCTCGCCTCCTGGGCGATCGCGCGGGCGACGAAGGCACGCTTGCGCTGGCCGCCCGAGAGAGCGCCGATCTGCCGCTGCGCGAGCTCGGCGAGGCCCACTCGCTCGAGAGCCTCGGCCACGGCGGCTCGGTCGGCAGGGCGCGGGCGGCGCAGGAGACCTTGGCGGGCGTACCGGCCGGTCGCGACGACCTCGCGCACGGAGAGCGGGAAGTCCCAGTCGACGTCCTCGGACTGCGGCACGTAGGCGATGGCTCCCGCGCGGCGGCCGGCCGAGGGCGGGGCGCCGTCGACGAGCACCGAGCCTGCGCCAGGCCGGGTGAGGCCGAGGATCGTGCGCAGCAGGCTCGTCTTGCCCGCCCCGTTCATGCCGACGAGCCCGCACACGCGGCCTCGCTCCACGGTGAGGGACGCGCCGCGGAGCGCGAGGATCTCGCCGTAGCGCACCTCGAGCGCGCGCACCTCCACGGCGGGGGCACGAGCGACGCGCGCTCCGCCGCCGCCCGGCGCTGGCGAGCCCGCAGGGAGGGGATCGGTCACGGGGAGCCTCCTGTCAGTCCGGCGACGATGACCTCGATGTCGTGGGAGAGCAGCTCGAGGTAGGTGGGCACCGGGCCGTGCGGCTCGGAGAGCGAGTCGACGTAGAGCGTCCCGGCGAGGCGCGCGCCCGAGGACTCCGCGACGCGCTCCATGGGCTGCGCCGAGACGGTGGACTCGCAGAACACCGCGGGCACCTCGCGCTCGCGCACGAGGTCGATGACGCGAGCGACCCGCCGCGGGGTGGCCTGCTGCTCGGCGTTGACGGGCCAGATGTAGGCCTCCTCGAGGCCGGCGTCGCGAGCGAGGTAGGAGAAGGCGCCCTCGCACGTGACGAGCACGCGGGCGGGCTCGGGCACGGCCTCGACCGCGGCGAGGAGCTCGGCGTGCAGGGCCTCGATCCGCCCGGCGTAGGCCTCCGCGTTGGCCCGGAACTCCTCGGCCCCCGCGGGGTCGAGCTCCGCGAAGGCCTCGGCGGCGCGGCGCGCGTAGTGCGCCCCTCCCGCGGGGGACATCCACGCGTGCGGGTTCGCGTGCCCCGCGTACGCGTCCTCGGCCACGGCGATGGGCTCGAGCCCCTCGCTGAGCACCACGTGCGGGGCGTCGAGCTGCGCCACGAAGCGCTCGAACCAGGCCTCGAGACCGAGCCCGTTGTCGAGGACGAGGTCCGCGTGGCTCGCGCGGCGCAGGTCCCCCGGCGTCGGCTCGTAGCCGTGGATCTCGGCGCCCACCTTGGTGATCGACTCGACGCGCAGGCGCTCGCCGGCGACGTTGCGGGCGATGTCGGCGAGCACCGTGAAGGTCGTGAGCACCACGGGGCGCGGGTCCGCAGCGAGCTCTGCGGGATCGGGGGTCGAGGCCGTCGAGCACCCGCCGAGCAGGACGCCGAGCACCGCGAGCGCGAGCGCGCCCGCCCTCGACCGCCGTCGTCGACCTCGATCCGTCATACCAAAGAGAATAGTTCGTCTACCCGAACTTCTCGACGTGCTCACCCTCGAGGGCGCAGCAGAACGCCCCGCCGACCGGTGCAGGTCAGCGGGGCGTCCCGAGAGCGAGAGGGCTCAGGCCTCCGGCAGCAGCTCGTGCCGCGCGATGGTCGCCTCGCGGTCCGGGCCCACGCCGATCGCGCTGATGCGCGTGCCGCTCACCTGCTCGAGGTACTCGACGTAGCGCTGCGCGTTGACCGGCAGGTCCTCGAAGCGGCGCACGCCCGAGATGTCCTCGGTCCAGCCGTCGAGCTCCTCGTACACGGGCGTCGCGTGGTGGAAGTCGCTCTGGTCGAGGGGCATCTCCTCGAAGCGCTTGCCGTCCACCTCGTAGGCGACGCACACGGGCACCTTCTCGAGGCCCGTGAGCACGTCGAGCTTGGTGAGGACGAGGTCCGTGAGGCCGTTGACGCGCGAGGCGTAGCGCGCCACGACGGCGTCGTACCAGCCGCAGCGCCGGGGGCGGCCGGTGGTGACACCGAACTCACCGCCCGTCTGGCGCAGGTACTCGCCCATGTCGTCGTTGAGCTCGGTGGGGAACGGGCCCTCGCCCACGCGCGTGGTGTAGGCCTTGATGACGCCGACGACGCGGTCGATGCGCGTGGGGCCGATGCCCGAGCCGGTGACCGCGCCGCCCGCCGTCGCGTTCGAGGACGTGACGAAGGGGTAGGTGCCGTGGTCGACGTCGAGCATCGTGGCCTGGCCGGCCTCGAAGAGGACCGTCTTGCCCTCGTCGAGAGCCTTGTTGAGCAGCAGCGAGCAGTCGTCGACCATGGGGCGCAGTCGCTCGGCGTAGCGCAGCAGGTCCTCGACCGTCTCGTCCACGGTGATGGCGCGGCGGTTGTAGACCTTCACGAGCAGGTGGTTCTTCTGGTCGAGGGCGCCCTCGACCTTCTGGCGCAGGATCTTCTCGTCGAAGAGGTCCTGGATCCGGATGCCCACGCGCGAGATCTTGTCCGCGTACGCGGGGCCGATGCCGCGGCCCGTGGTGCCGATGCGGCGCTTGCCGAGGAAGCGCTCGGTGACCTTGTCGATCGTGCGGTGGTAGGGCGCGATGATGTGCGCTGCCCCGGAGACCTTGAGCTTCGAGACGTCCACGCCGCGCGCGATGAGCGCGTCGAGCTCTTGGAACAGCACCTCGATGTCCACCACCACGCCGTTGCCGATCACGGGCACGACGCCCGGCGTGAGGATGCCGGAGGGCAGCAGGTGCAGGGCGTACTTCTCGCCGCCGACGACGACCGTGTGGCCCGCGTTGTTGCCGCCGTTGAACTTCACGACGTAGTCGACGCGCGAACCGAGCTGGTCGGTCGCCTTGCCCTTGCCCTCATCGCCCCACTGGGCGCCGACGACGACGACTGCTGGCATCTCTACAGCTCTCCTGACCTGCCTCGGGAGGGGCCGCGGAGCGCGGCCACGGGCACGGGCGGCAGTTGCGAGTGCCCCGTAGAGGTTACCGGAGCGTCGCCCGGCGCCGCTCGGGACGACCGCGCACCGGGACCGCGCTGCGCCTAGAAGCGGCGCAGCAGCTCGACCACACCGAGCGTGGTCCCCAGGACGCCGACGACGGCGGTCGCCACGGCCACGTTCGCGAGCCAGGTCCAGGGCGCCTCGTCGACCTGGCCGTGGCGCACCCCGCGCGGGCGACCCGCGACCGCGACCCCGACGGCGCCGATCGCGACGAGCCCGGCCGCGAGCGCGATCGGCAGGACCTCGAGCCGCAGGGCCGCGACCGCGACGAAAGCGGCGACGAAGGCGACGGCGAGCTCGCTGCGCTGCCACGAGAGGGCGGTGCGCTCGGGCGGCCCGCCAGGCCGCATGCCGCTCACCGCTGCACCAGGGGGAGCACCGCGTTGACGCCGAGCACGAGGCCCACCACCACCGCACCGCCCACGAGCCAGGGCAGGGCGTGCGGTCGAGGCAAGGGCTCGTCGAGGCGCAGGGCTCGCTCCGTGGCCGCCCACGAGGCGAGCGAGGAGATCGCGAGAGCCGCTCCGCCGAGGCACGCGAGCACGGCCACGGCGTCGAGCAGCACCGAGAAGTCGGCCGAGGAGGCGACCGTCGTCAGCGCGACGCCACCGGCGATCAGGGCGAGGGCCGTGCGCACCCACGCAAGGGCGGTGCGCTGGTTGGCGAGCGAGGACTGCACGTCGGGTTCTCGGCCCACCCCGTACACCGAGCGGGGGCGCCGCTCGCGGTCCGCGGCGGCGTCCTCGTCCTCCGAGCCCCTGGTCTGCGCGCTCATGCGCCGAGCCTAGGTTCGCTCCCCTCGGCGCGCTCGCCGGAGCAAGGAGCCGAGCCGCGAGCGCGAGCCGCCCGGGCGAGGGCCGCGCCGCGGCCGCGGAGCCCCCGGGCTCACTCCTCGAAGGAGTCGATGTCGAACTTCTCGAAGGGCCCCTCGGGCAGCTCGTTGCTCGGGCGCACCTTGGCCCACACGAGCTTGCCGTTGGGCGTGGGGCGCCAGCCCCAGTCCGCGAGGCGCGCGACGATCTGGATGCCGAAGCCGCCCACGCGGCCGGGGTGGCCGTCGGTCGCGACGGGCGGGGCGGGGTTGCCGTCCTCGACCTCGATGCGCAGGCCGTCCCCGGTGTCGAGCAGGCGCAGGGTCACGTGGCCCCAGCCGTGCATCACCGCGTTGGCGACGAGCTCGGAGATGACCAGCTCGGCGTTCTGCACCTCGTCGATGCCCCAGGTCGCTGCGGTGCGCACGAGGGCGTGCCGCGCACGGCCGATCGAGGCGGGCTCCCCGGGCAGCAGCCAGCGGCGACGGCGCGGCGAGCGGTGCGCGGTCACGGCGTCGGCCTCCGGGTCCGGGACGCGCACGACGACGACGGCGACGTCGTCCTCGCGGGCCGCGCCCACCACGGAGAGCAGCTCCTCGCCGATGCCCGCGGCGTCGCGCGTGGTCACGCCGGCGCTCGCCCTGACGAGCATGTCGAGGCCCTCGCGCAGCGGCACGCGACGGCGCTCGATGAGTCCGTCGGTGAAGAGCAGGAGCACGTCGCCCCGCTCGAGGACGATCTCCTCGGTGCTGCGCTCGCCCCGCCCGAAGCCCACGAGCGAGCCGGCGGCCCCCTCGAGCAGGTGGGCCCGGCCCTCGCGCACGAGCACGGGAGGCAGGTGGCCGGCGCGCGAGTACTCGAGGCGCCAGGCTCCGTCCTCGACCTCGTGCAGCAGGCCGAGCACGAGGCTCGCGGCGCGCGTCATGCCCATGCCCGCGACGAGCTGGTCGACGCGCTCGAGCACCGAGCCGGGGGTGCCGCGCTCGAAGGCGTAGGAGCGCACCACGGAGCGCAGCTGACCCATCACGGCGGCGGCCTCGATGTCGTGGCCCACGACGTCGCCGACCACGAGGCCCACGAGCCCTTCGTCGATGTTGAGCACGTCGTACCAGTCGCCGCCCACCTGGGCGTGCGACGCGCTCGGCGCGTAGTAGGTCCACACGTCCAGGCCTGGGATCTCGGCCTGCTCGGGGAGCATCGCGCGCTGCAGGGTCTCGGCGAGGCGGTGCTCGCGCGCGTACAGACGCATGACGTCCAGGGCGACGCCCACGCGGTGCGCGGTGAGGCGCAAGAGCGTGTTGACGCCGTCCTCGGAGACCGCGACGCTCGAGCGGTTCTCGCGCAGCATCACGGTGAGCACCCCGAGCGGCTCGCGGCGCCCCATGAGGGGCAGCACGAGCGCCTCGCCGCGCAGCTCGAAGGCGCGCGCGGCGTGCTGGTCGGCGGCGATCTTGTCGCGCACCCAGCGCGAGGCGGTGCCGAGCGGTGCGAGGGGGTCGGTGAGCCGGATCGTCACGGGCTCGCTCGAGAGCCCGTCGAGCAGCCGTGCGACCGGGTCCTCGCGGCCACCGCGCGGCCGGGGCTGCCCCTGCCCGACGACGAAGAAGCGGGCGATGTCCACCACGCGCCGCTCGAGCAGCCGGGAGATGCCGTGCAGGGCGCGCGGGGAGTCGAGGTCCATGACGAGGTCGGAGAGCTCGGAGAGCACCGAGAGGCCCGAGCGGGCGCGGCGCTCCTCCTCGACCTCGCGCAGCTGCGCCTCCTGGCGGGCCACCTGGCTCGTGACGTCCACCTGCACGCCCACCCAGTGGGTGCAGCGGCCGGACTCGTCGTGCATGGGCGAGAGGGAGACCTGGTTCCAGAACTCCGAGCCGTCCTTGCGGTAGTTGAGCAGGGTGACGGTCCCGGGCCTGCCGGACTCGAGCAGCGCGCGCAGACGCCCGCGCGCGAGCGGGTCGGTCCCCGCGCCGGCGAGGAAGCGCGGGTTGCGGCCCAGGACCTCCTCGCGCGAGTAGCCCGTGGCCTGCTCGAAGGCCTCGTTGACCCAGACGATCGGGCCCACCGGGTCGGTCGCGTCGGTGATGACGAAGGCGACGTCGGTGGCCTCGAGCGCCCGCTCGCGGACGAGCGCGAGCGCCCCGGAGGGGGGGTCTGCGGCCGAAGTGTTGACCACCACCGCCTCCGATCGTCTAGCGTTCCACCAGGACCCTGCACTTCCGGGACCCTGGATGCCGGTCGATGTCCACCTTGATCGCCCGAGAAACATCGAGGAGCATCGTGCGAGACGCTAACAGCCCGAGCGACGACGGGCCTGCCGAGAAGGGGTCGCTCCGTGCAGATTCATCCTTGCGAGGCGACGTGAGCACCGAGCCTGGTTCCGTCCACGTCATCTCGGGGATCGACCACATCCGCATCATCCTTGCGGGCGAGGTGGACGCCGACCTCGCTTCCGAGCTCCAGGAGGCGACGACGGCCGTCGAGCGCTCAGGGCTCCCGGTCGAGGTCGACACGCACCACGTGACCTTCATGGACTCCTCGGGCGTGGCCTTCCTCGCGCGCCTCGCGACGCGCTCGTCCTACCGCGTGAAGCTGCTCAACGTGCCGCCCACCGTGAAGTTCCTCCTCGAGGTCACGCGCATCGGCGAGCTGCTCGACGTCGCCGACGACGCCCCGGCGCAGGCCGGTCCGCCCGACGACGTCGCCTGAGCTCTCCCCCGGACCCCGCCGCCTGAGCTCTCCCTCTCCCCGGCCTGACCGCCGGTGACCCGGCGCGCCCCTGCGCGAGCGTGCGCCGTCGTCGTCGTCCTTGTCCCCACGAACGCCGAGGGCCGCCCCCGTCCGGGAGCGGCCCTCGACTCGAGCTGGGTTGCGTCAGCGCAGCGCGTTGCCCGCGGAGCCGAGCTGCTGGGCAGCCTCGACGATGCGCGCAGCCATGCCGGCCTCGGCGAGCTTGCCCCAGGCGCGCGGGTCGTAGGTCTTCTTGTTGCCGACCTCGCCGTCGATCTTCAGCACGCCGTCGTAGTTCTTGAAGAAGTGGTCCGCGACGGGACGCGAGAAGGCGTACTGGGTGTCGGTGTCGATGTTCATCTTGATGACACCGTTGGCGACGGCCTCGGCGATCTCCTCGGCCGTGGAGCCCGAGCCACCGTGGAAGACCAGGTCGAGCGGCATCTCGCGGCCCACCTCGGCGGCGACGGCGTCCTGGATCTCCTTGAGGAGGGCCGGGCGCAGCTTGACCGCACCGGGCTTGTAGACGCCGTGCACGTTGCCGAAGGTGAGGGCGGTGAGGTAGCGCCCCTTCTCGCCGGCACCGAGCGCGCGGATGGTCTTCAGACCGTCCTCGGGGGTGGTGTAGAGCTTCTCGTTGATCTCGGCCTCGTGGCCGTCCTCCTCGCCGCCGACGACGCCGACCTCGATCTCGAGGATCGTGCGGGCCGCCTGCGAGAGCTCGAGGAGCTCCGCGGCGATGACGAGGTTCTCGTCGAGGGGGATGTCCGAGCCGTCGAACATGTGCGACTGGAAGGTCGGGTTCTCGCCGCGCTTGACCTGCTCGGCCTCGAGGGCGAGGAGGGGGCGGACCCAGGAGTCGAGGTTCGACTTGGTGCAGTGGTCGGTGTGCAGGGCGACCGTGATCGGGTAGCCCTTGGCGACCTCGGCCGCGTAGGCGGCGAGGGCGAGCGAGCCCGCGACGCGGTCCTTGACCGTCGAGCCCGAGGCGTACTCGGCGCCACCGACGGAGACCTGGATGATGCCGTCGGACTCGGCCTCGGCGAAGCCGCGGAGCGCCGCCGTGAGGGTCTGCGAGGACGTGACGTTGACGGCCGGGTACGCGAACTTGCCGGCCTTGGCGCGGTCGATCAGCTCGTTGTAGACCTCGGGGGTGGCGATAGCCATATCGGCATGCTCCTGCTCAGAGAGAGGGGACGGGGGGTTATACGGGGCAAGTCTGTCACGAGCGGCTCGGGGTCGTCCGGGACGTCCCGCCCATCGATCCTCCCGCTCTCGTGGGGTAGCGCGCCACCCCCGGGCTCGGGGGGAGAGTCAGGCCCGGCGGTCGCGCAGCCGCACGTAGAGCGTCGCGGCGACGACGACGGCGGCCGCGACGAGCGCGGCGACGACGGTCACCGAGGAGCGCAGCTCGCCCGAGGCCCGGCCCACCGCGACCCAGGAGAGCCCCCAGACGATCGCCGCGGAGATCGCGAGGCGCCCGCCGAGGTGCACCGCGAGCAGCGAGCCGATCACCGCGAGGGCGGCGAGCACGATGATCGCCCAGACCTCGGGGCCGAGCTCGCTGCCGTCGAAGCCGGAGTCGGCGAGCGTGGCCGCGATGTTGGCGGCGGTGGCCACCGTGACCCAGCCGAGGTACAGGCCCAGGGTGCCGTCCACGGCCACGAGCTCGAAGGCGTTCTCGGCGCGCTCGCGGTGGAGCAGCACGAGAGTGCGGCACAGCACCGCGAGCAGCACCAGGATCACGAGCACGCTCAGCCACAGCAGGTCGCCCTGGGTCGCGAAGATCCACGCCGCGTTGAGCACCATCGAGGCGGCCACGAGGTAGCCGACGGCGCGCTGGCGCGACTGCGCGGCGAAGCGCGGGAGCCACTGGAGGATCACGAAGAGCGCGAGGCCCGTGTAGATGACCGACCAGATCGAGAAGGCGGGGCCGTCGGGCGCGATGTGCGTGGCCGCGTCGGAGAGTGCCCCTCCCGCGGTGTCCTCGACCTCGTCGCCGCCGAGGGCCCCGATCCCCACGAAGGAGCCGAGCAGGCACACGAGGAAGGAGACGGTCACCACGACCTGGCGGAGCCGGTCGCGAGAGCTCGGCGTCGTCGTCGAAGGGGCGAGGCGTCGGTCCGTCACGGGGTCCTCCTGCAGCTCGGCGGTGCCTCCACCCTGCAAGAACACGGGCGCTTCGGCCACCCGAGCGCTAGCGCTTCACCTTGACCCCGCCGTGGACCGCGATCCCTCGCGGGGTCGTCACCTGATCCTCGCGTGGGCTCGCACCGCGCGATAGACAGCGTCCGCACCCTCGGCGAGGGCCGGGGACGTCGCCGGGCCCAGCGCGCCACCTGCGAGCAGCGTGGCGACGACAGCTGCGACTGATCGAGCGCGTCCGCGCATCCTGCCCCCTCTCGCCCCGACCGCAATGTAGCGGCCCCCGGGGCCCGCGCGGGGGAAAGTTCACCCGTCCTGACTACCCTCGAAGGCATGCTCGTCGCCTTCTCGATCGCCCCCACCACCTCCGAGGACCAGGACGGCTCGGTCTCGCGCGCCGTCGCCGAGGCCGTACGCGTCGTGCGCGAGTCCGGTCTGCCCAACGAGACCACCGCGATGTTCACGACCATCGAGGGCGAGTGGGAGGAGTGCATGGCCGTGGTGAAGGCGGCCGTGGACGCCGTCGCCGCGCTCGCCCCGCGCGTGAGCCTCGTGCTCAAGGCGGACATCCGCCCGGGCTTCACGGGTCAGCTCAGCGCGAAGGTCGAACGCGTCGAGGAGCACCTGCGCGAGGACTGAGGCCGAGGGCCGGGCACGAGCGGCTCGTGCCGCCCTGTCCCCGACGCCACCCGCTACCTCACGACGCGCAGCACGAGCTTCTTCGCGTTCTTCTTCTTGACCTGCGAGGAGCCGCCGTAGCTCACGGTGATCGCGTGCTTGCCGGGAGCGAGCCTCGGCAGCCTCACGCTGATCTTCCCGCGGTGCTTCGCCTTGAGCGTCACCGTCCTGAGCTTCTTCTTGCCGTCACGGATGACGAGCTTTCCCGTCGGCTTGGCGAGTCCCTTGACCTTCACGCGCACCGTGAGCCGGGCGCGTGAGCCCTGCGAGACCTTCTTCTTCGCCAGCGTCGCGGTCACCTTGGCCTTGCCCTTGGTCACGCGGAGCGGCGCGGCCTTCGAGGCAACGATGGCTCCCCCCGCCTCGAGGCTCGCGGTGACCTTGTGCCTGCCGACCTTGAGGTAGGGCAGCGTGAGGGTGCGCGAGCCGCGGTGCGAGGCCTTGAGCGTCGCGCTCGCGAGCTTCTTGCCACCTGCCCTCACGACGATCTTCCCGACGGGCGCCGCGGTCGAGCTGACCTTCACCGTGACCTTGGCCCTGCTCGAGCGAGGCAGGGAGGACTTCGCGAGCCTGACGGTCACCTGGGGCTTCGGCGGCGCAGGGACCGTCACCTCCGAGGAGCTCGCGCTCGCCGAGCGGCCCTGGGCGTAGGTGGCCGTGACCTGGACGCTCAGCCGGTGGCCGGCGTCCTCGGGGCTCACCTCGCGCTGGGCGCCGGTCGCCCCGGGCAGCGGCGAGCCGTCCCGGAGCCACTGGTAGCGCAGCGAGCTCCACCCCGTGGGCCACACGCCCGGGTCCGCCGAGAGGGTCCGGCCCACGGCGGGCGAACCGGTGACCTGGGGATCGACCCAGGCCGCCGGGATCGGCTTGAAGAGCTGCGCGTAGCCGATGTCCTCCGAGCGCCAGGGCGCGGGCACGAGGATCAGCAGCGTGCCGTCGGCGAGCAGCGAGGGGGCGGAAGCGGTGCTGCCGAGCTCGGTCGAGGAGACCCGGGCGAGGCGCTCGAGCGTGAGCCCGCCCTCCGCCGCGGGGACCACGCGGTGCACCTCGAAACCGCTCGGGGCGGCGAACCTCTCGAGGTAGACGAGCCCCTGGGCGTCGACAGACACCTCGCGGGCAGAGATGGCCAGGCCGTCCCGGGCGTCGTCGATCTCCTCGAAGAACCCGAGGTGGTTCCCCTCGCGGTCGAGGATGCGTACGACCTTGAGGTAGTGGTCCGCGACGAGCACGTGGTCCTCGGTCACGGCGAGGTCCATGATCGTGTCGCACAGCTTGTCCGGGGAGATCGTGCTGCCGCACGAGTGGGTCAGGGCCGAGCCCGAGCTGCCGTCCGGGGCGAACCAGTGCAGCGACTTCCCGGACCTCTGGGCGATCGTGTAGACCGTCCCGTCGGGGGCGACGGCGACGCGCGGCCAGCCCGGCTGCGCTCCCAGGCTGATGGTGCGCAGGTGCTTGCCCGCGCTGTCGAAGGCGTGCAGGTAGCTCGGCTCGAAGCCGCTCGCCACGGCGCTCAGCCAGAGAACTCCGCCGCGGGCGTCGATGTCGTAGATGTCGTGGCTCTCGTCCACGATGCCGGTGCCGATGACGGTGCGCGCCTGGGTCGAGAGGTCGATCGCGAGCACGTCGTGCTCGCGGCCGATGTACAGGGTGTCGCCATCGACCACGGACCGGAGCCGGCCGCGCTGGTCGAGCTCCTCCTGGGCCACCTCGACGGTCCCCGCGGGCTCGTACGCCGGGAGGGGAGCGGCGGCCGTGGCGACGGGCGCGAGCACAGGAAGGATCAGGGCGGCGACGGCGACGGACGCACGGGTGCGCACGGGGTTCCTCTCGAGCGGGACGATGTCGCGCCACCCTAGGGGAGCGCTCCCACGCGACCAAGGCGAAGTACACATTGCGGACAGCGCCGCTCAGCCCTCCGGGATCTGCGCGTGCTGCTGGACCCAGGAGTGCATCGCGATCGCCGCGGCCGCGCCCGCGTTGATCGAGCGGGTCGAGCCGAACTGGGTGATGTGCAGGATCACCTCGGCGGCCTCGCGCGCCTCGGGCGAGAGCCCCGGGCCCTCCTGCCCGAACACGAGCACGCACTCGCGCGGGAGGCGGTAGCCCTCGATCGGCACCGAGCCGGGGACGTTGTCGATGCCGACGACGGGCAGCGGGCCGCCGTCGGCTCCGGCCGTGGCCGCCCACGCGAGCAGGTGCTCGACGTCGGGATGGTGGAGCACGTGCTGGTAGCGCTCGGTGACCATGGCCCCGCGCCGGTTCCACCGACGGCGCCCCACGATGTGCACGGCCTGGGCAGCGAAGGCGTTCGCCGAGCGCACCACGGAGCCGATGTTGAGGTCGTGGCCCCAGTTCTCGATGGCCACGTGGAAGGGGTGGCGGCGAGGGTCGAGGTCCTCGACGATCGCCTCGACGCTCCAGTAGCGGTAGCGGTCCACGACGTTGCGCCGGTCCCCGTGCTCGAGGAGCTCGGGGTCGAGGCGAGGATCGTCCGGCCACGCCGCGCGCCCGCCGGGCCAGGGGCCGACGCCGATCTCCTCGTCCACCCCGGCATCGTGGCACAGGCTCGAGCGCGGCACCGACGGCGCCAGGAGCGGACAGGGCAGCACGACCGCACGGCCGCCCCCTGAAGGAGGGACGGCCGTGCGGGGAGCTGCTCAGCGGACTCGCAGGTTCTTCTTCGAGCTCGTCGACTTCGCGAGCTGCTTGGTGGCCTTGAGCTGGGCGGAGATCTTGTGCTTGCCCTTCTTGAGCTTGGGCAGCTTCACGGTGACCTTGCCCTGGTGCTTGGCCTTGAGCGTGACGGTCTTGATCGTCTTCTTGCCGTCGCGGATCAACAGCTTGCCCGTGGGCTTCTTGATGCCCGAGATCTTCACCGTCACGGTGACCTTGCCGCGCTGCTTGGCCTTGATCGACTTCTTCGCGAGCTTGACCGAGACCTTCGCCTTGAGCTTGGCGACCTTCACCGAGCTCGAGGTCGCCGCAGCCGACGGGTAGCCCGGGCTCGAGGCCGTCACGCGCACCGAGAGCCTCGCACCGGCGTCCTTGACCTTGAGCTTGTAGGACGAGCCCGTCGCCCCACCGATCGCCTTGCCGTCACGCAGCCACTGATACTTCAGGCTCACCCCCGGAACCGGCCAGGTACCCGCCGTCGCCTTGAGGGTCTTGCCGACCTTCTTCGTCCCCGAGACCTTCGGCGCCGAGAGCGCCTTGAGGACCGGGCGGAAGGTCTCGACCGTGTCCGAGGCCATGTCCGTCACGTGCACCTGGCCGTCGGGCGTCACGGCGACGCCCCACGGGCTCTGCAGCTTCCCGGCACCGACCTCGGCGCGGAAGGCGCCGCTCGGCGAGAACACCTTGACCGAGCTGGAGCCGGCGTCGACCACGTAGACCGAGCCGTCCGGCCCGACGTCGAGGCCTGCGGGCGACTGCAGCTTGCCCGCGCCCGAGCCGGTCCAGTGAGCAAGGTAGCCGCCGTCGGCGCTGAACTTCGTCACGCGCGCGAGCTCGCGGTCGGCGGTGTAGATCGTGCCGTCGGGGCCGATCCCGAGCCCGAAGGCCTCGTCGAACTGGCCCGGCCCGTCTCCCTTGCCCCCGAAGGCCCGGACGAAGGTGCCGGTCTCCGTGAACTCCTGGACGCGCTGGTTGAAGGTGTCGAGCACGACGACGTTGCCGTCCGGGGCGACGTCGAGCGCGCCCGGGGCGTTGAACTGCTTGTTCCCCGAGCCGAGGTTGCCCCACGCGCTGGCGTCGCCGCTCGAGACGCGCACCACGCGGTGGTGGGCCGAGTCGACGAAGAAGAACTTGGTCGGCGAGACGGCCGCGATGTCGTACGGCGCCTGGAAGGTGCCCACCGGGTCGCCACCCTCGGTCCACGCGTACGGACCACCTCCGCCGAAGGCGTCGATCTCGTGCGCCAAGGAGTCCGTGACGAAGGTCCAGCCGTCCACGACGTCGAGGCCACGCGGGGTGAGGAACTTCCCCGGACCGTTGCCGCTCTCGCCGAAGGAGCCGACGTGCTCGAAGCTCAGGGGCGCCGTGCCCGTCGCCGCGGGCCCGCTCGAGGCCTGCGCCGCAGGGGCGGCGAGGACGCCGCCCAGCGCGAGCGCGAGCGCGCCCGTGAGCAGTGCCGGGCGACTCGTCGTCGTCCGCATCATGATGTTTCCTCCCTCGGGGTCGCTCCCAACCCCTTGTCCGTGCCCGAGGCCCTCCGCCTCGAGCGCTTCCTGATGGTGCGAGGGCGCGCCGGAGCGCGCTCCCGCGACGGGGCGCTCAGCGCACCCGCAAGTTCTTCTTCGGGCTCGTCGACTTCGCGAGCTGCTTGGTGGCCTTGAGCTGGGCGGAGATCTTGTGCTTGCCCTTCTTGAGCTTGGGCAGCTTCACGGTGACCTTGCCCTGGTGCTTGGCCTTGAGCGTGACGGTCTTGATCGTCTTCTTGCCGTCGCGGATCAACAGCTTGCCCGTGGGCTTCTTGATGCCCGAGATCTTCACCGTCACGGTGACCTTGCCGCGCTGCTTGGCCTTGATCGACTTCTTCGCGAGCTTCGCAGACACCTTCGCCTTGAGCTTGGCGACCTTGACCGCGTTGGACGTCGCCGAGGCGGAGCCATACTCCGCCCGCGAGACCGTGACCCGGACCGAGATCTTCTGCCCCGCGTCCTTCGTCTTGAGCGTGTAGCTCGAGCTCGTCGCCCCGCCGATCGCCTTGCCGTCACGCAGCCACTGGTAGGCCACCTTGAGGCCAGGCACGGGCCACGAGCCCGGCGTCGCCTTGAGGGTCTTGCCGACCTTCTTGGTCCCCGAGATCGCCGGCGCCGTGAGCGCCTTGAGGACCGGGCGGAAGGTGTCGATCGTGTCCCGGTTGCGGTCGGTCACGCGCACCTTGCCGTCCGGGGCCACGTCCACGCCCCACGGGGCCGAGAGGAGCCCGACGCCGATCGCCGCGCGGAAGGTGCCGTCCGCGGTGAACACCTTGACGCGCGAGTCGCCCTCGTCCGCGACGTAGACCGAGCCGTCAGGGCCGACGTCGATGCCCACCGGGTTGACGAGGGCCCCGGCACCGCTGCCGCCCCAGTGGTCGAGGTAGGCGCCGTCGGCGCTGTATCGCGTCACTCGGTTGAGGGTCCGGTCGCTCGCGAAGATCGACCCGTCGGGGGCGATCGCGAGCCCGTAGCCGTCGCTCATCTGGCCGGGCCCGTCGCCCTTGCCGCCGAAGTGACGCACGAAGTCCCCGTCAGCCGTGAACTGCTGGATGCGGTGGTTGTCCGAGTCGAGGACGTAGACGCTCCCGTCCTTCGCGAGGTCGAGCGCCGTGGGGAAGCTGAACTGGCCCGGGTTCCCTCCCACGCTCCCGAAGTAGGTGGCCGTGGCACCCGAGAAGCGGACGATGCGCTCGTTCCCGGTGTCGGCGAAGTAGACGTCGGACCCGCGGACCGCGAGGTCGAAGGGACCGTCGAGGTCTCCCACGGGGGGAGGCAGCTGCGAGAAGCCACCCTGCAGTCCCACGCCGTACCACTCGATCGTGTCCGAGATCGAGTCAGCGACGTAGGTGAGGTTCCCGACGTGATCGAGGCCTCGCGCGTTCTGGAACTTCCCGAGCCCGACGCCCGTGCTCCCGAAGGTTCCGAAGTGCTCGAAGCTCAGCGGTGCCGTCCCGGTGGCTGCCGGGGACGCGCCCCCGGCCGGCGTGGGGCTCGTCGCCTGGGCCGGTCCGGCCAGGATCACCCCTCCGAGGACGAGCGCGACAGCCGCGACTCCCCCGGTCGTCTTCGTCGACGTAGACAACATGACTTCCTCCCTGCGGACCTCCGACAGGTCCGGCAACGGGTGGAGACGTTAGGAGGCTCCCAGCGGGAATGTCGCGTTTTATCCCATTCTTCACCCGGGTGAAGCGATTGACCTGGGCAGATGAGAAATCGGCTTTCACCCGAGTCTTCGCGTCATCCTTTTCCGGACGGTGAGTGTCACTTTTTCCGGACGGTGAGCGTCACCTTCTTGCTGTTCTTCTTCGCGATCTTGCTCGAGCCGAGGTACTTCACCTTGATCTTGTGCTTGCCGGGCTTGAGCCGGGGCAGGGTGACCTTCAGCCTCCCCTGGTCCTTGGACCTGAGCGAGACGGTCTTGAGGCGCTTCTTACCGTCGAAGACCTGCACCTTGCCCGTGGGCGCAGCGATGCCCGAGGCCTTCACCGTCACGGTGAGCTTGGCCTTCGACCTCGCCTTGATCTTCTTCTTCGAGAGCTTCGCGGAGACCTTCGGCGCGAGCTTGGGCACCTTCACGCTCGCCGAGGTCGCCGAGGACACGCTCGCGTAGTCCGAACGACTCGCCGTCACGCGCACGCTCAGCCTCGAGCCGACGTCGGCCAGCCGCACCGAGTACGAGGACGAGGTGGCCCCGCCGATCGCCTTGCCGTCCCGCAACCACTGATAGGCCAAGGTGACGCCCGGCACCGGCCACTCACCGGCCGAAGCCTTGAGGGTCTTGCCGAGCTTCACCGTGCCCGTGACCCGGGGCGCAGCGGTCGCCGCGAGCACCGGACGGAAGACCTCGATCTTCCCGCCCTGGACGTCTGCCACGCGGACAGTGCCGTCCGGTGCGACGTCGACGTCAAAGGCGATGTTGAAGCCGTGGGCGATCGAGGCGAGCGGCGCGCCGTCCGCGGAGAAGACGTCGATGCGGTCCAGTGAGAGCTGGACCACGTAGACCTTGCCGTCGGGCCCGAGATCGATGCCGTAGGAGTCGCCGTCCGTCTCCCAGGAGCGCAGGAAGCGCCCGGTACTCGAGAACACGCTGATGCGCCCGTCAGAGCTCGCGGCGTAGACCGAGCCGTCTTGCGCGACAGCCAGGTCGCGCAAGCGGTCGAACTGCCCCGGGCCGTCGCCGAAACCGCCCCAGGCTCGGACGAACGCGCCTTCCGCGGTGAACTCCTGGATGCGCCCCAGGTCTCGGTCCGAGGTGTAGACGTGGCCGTTGGGGGCGAGAGCGATGCCGTTCAGGTAGGCGAACTGACCCGGGCCAGAACCCTGGGAGCCAAATGCGCTCCAGGTGCCCCCGGAGCGCCGCTGGACCCGATGGTTGCCCCGGTCCGCGACGTAGAAGGTGCTGGCGTCGACGACGGCGACGTCCGTCGGAGAGGAGAAGCGTCCGAGCTCGCTGCCCGAGCCCGGGGTCCCGGGGAAGGTCTGCACGATCGCCCCGGCCCACCTCTCGACGTCGTGGCTCCCGGCGTCAGTGACGTAGAGGGAGGTGCCGAAGAAGTCCAGACCGCCCGGGGACTCGAACTTGCCGGGTCCTGCTCCCTTGTCCCCGAGGGTGCCCACGTGCTCGAAGGCCAGGGGAGCCGGGGCGAGGGCTGACGGGAGAACTGCGGAGCTCGCCGCGCTCGCGGGCCTCGCTCCCTGGCCGCCTGCGGCCGAGGGCGCGACAGCGGCAAGGCCTCCACAGGTCAGTGCCGTCACGGCCACGGCCGCGGCCATCCGTCGAAGAGTCATGGCGACCACCCTCACCGCCGGTGTTCCGACCCACCGGCCCTCAGGCCGCCAGGCTAGGGCCGAAAAGCACCACCATGTCCTCTTCGCGGAGAACTTCACCCGCCCGTCAGCGGCGCACCGTGAGGGTCTTCGCCTTGCTCGTCCTCTTCGCCACCTGGCTCGAACCGAGGTACTGGAGCTTGATCTTGTGCTTGCCGGACTTGAGGCGCGGCAGGGTGATCGTGAGCCTGCCGCGGTGGCTCTTCTTGAGGGTCACGGTCTTCAGCCGCTTCGTGCCGTCCAGCACGCGCACCTTGCCGGTGGGGCGAGAGACGCCCTTGACCTTGACCCGAGCGGTGACCTTCGCCTTGGCGGGCCACGTCACCGACGTCTTCGCGAGCTTCACGGTGACCTGGGGCTTGCTCTTGGCGATCTTGACCTTCGCCGAGCTCGCCGAGGACGGCGCCGGGTAGTCCGCCCTCGTGGCCGTCACGCGCACCGAGATCTTCCGCCCGGCGTCCTTGGCCTTGAGCTTGTAGCTCGACTTCGTCGCGCCGCCGATCGCCTTGCCGTCGCGCAACCAGCGATAGGACAGGGTCACGCCAGGGACCGGCCACTCACCCTTCGAGGCCTTGAGCGTCTTGCCGACCTTCTTCGTGCCCGAGACCTTCGGCGCCGTGGTCGCCGCGAGCACCGGGCGGAAGGTCTCGACCGTGGAGTGGAAGAAGTCGGTCACGCGCACGGTCCCGCTCGGGTCGACGTCGACGCTCCATGGGGTCGCGAGGACCTCCGCGCCCAAGGTGCCGAGGAGCGCACCCTCGGCCGAGTAGACGAACACCCCCTTCGAGTTCAGGTTGACCACGTAGACCTTTCCGTCAACCCCCACGTCGAGGCTCAGGTTCCCCGTGCTCACTCCGCCGGGCCACTCCACGGTCCACGAGCTCACGAAGCGGCCCGCACTCGTGAACCGGGAGACGCGGTTGTCGCCCACGTCCGCGGTGTAGACCGAGCCGTCCGGGCCGACGGCGACGCCGACCACCTGGTTGAACTGGCCAGCCCCGTCCCCGGCGCCTCCCCACGAGCGTACGAAAGTTCCCGCACCGGTGAACTCCTGGATGCGCAGCGCGCTCGGGGCCTCGATCGCGTTGTAGATGATCCCCGTGCTTCCTTGGCGGGTCTCGATCGAGTGGCTCCCCAGCTCGGCGACATACACCCTGCCGTCGAATGCGTCGACCGCCACCGGGGCCTTGAACTTGTCGAAACCGGAGCCCGGACCACCCCAGGTGCCGAGGTGCTCGAAGGCGAGCGGAGCGGGGGCCGTCGCTGCCGGGCTCGCCTCGGCCTCTCCAGCCAGGGCCGGGGGCGCGGCGGCGAGGCCGCCGAAGCTCAGGGCCGCGAGGGCCATCGTCGAGATCGTGCGTCGTGCGTCCATGCGGACCACCTCGGACGGGGGGCTCCTGACGTGAGGCGCCCCAAGAGTCCAAGCAAAGCGCGGCGGAAGCGATTCGTCCCGGTTCTGGTGGCAGATTCACCCTGCGCGAGCACGCACCCGGGCCCAGAGCCTCTGCCTGTGAGCTCGCCCAGACACCTTCACTGGCCCTCCACGCGCGCAGCCCGCCGCCCACACTCCGCTCCCCCTAGGCTGACCGGGTGATCTCAGCCCTGCCCGCGCTCGGTCCCGGCTTCCTCGACCCGGACACGCTCATCGCGTCCTTCGGCCCCTACGCGCTCGGTGGCGTGGTGCTCGTCGTCTTCATCGAGACCGGTCTGCTCTTCCCCTTCCTGCCCGGCGACTCCTTGCTCTTCACCGCGGGCATGCTCACCGCGCAGGAGCAGATCACCGTACCGATCTGGTTGCTGTGCACCATGCTCTTCCTCGCGGCCTTCGCGGGGGACCAGCTCGCCTACCTCATCGGCAGCAGGATGGGTCCGCGCATCTTCAACCGGCCGGACTCGCGCTTCTTCAAGCAGTCCTACATCGACATGACGAACGCCTACTTCGAGAAGTACGGCGGTCGCACGATCATCGTGGCGCGCTTCGTGCCCTTCGTGCGCACCTACGCTCCCGTGGCCGCAGGCGTGGGGAAGATGAGCTACAAGCACTTCGTCTCCTTCAACGTCATCGGCGCGCTGCTGTGGGCCGTGGGCGTGACGCTGCTGGGCTACGCGCTCGGGAACGTGACCTTCATCAAGGAGAACATCGAGGCGCTGCTCGTCGCGATCGTGCTCGTCTCGGTCATCCCGATCGCCGTCGAGATGTGGCGCGCCCGCCGCGACCGGATCCGCGAGCTCGCCGAGGCAGAGCCGAGTGTCGAGCCGGGCCCGACGACGGACCTCGCGCCGAGGACGGTCGACCCGGAGCAGAACCCCGGGGCCTGAGTCGCCAGGGACCCCTGGTCCACCGCCGGCGCGCCGCGCGGGGCTAGGTTCGAGTCGTGGCACGAGGACGCGGGCCGGGCTGGGTGCCCGAGCAGCACGGGGCGTGGGCGATGCTCGCCGCCCCCCTGCTCGTGGGCACCGTGGGCGGGGGCCCCTCGTGGCTGCACCTGCTCCTCGCCCTCGCGTGGCTCGTGGCCTACCTCGCGTTCCAGGCGACCGGCTTGTGGCTCAAGGCCCGACGCCGGCCGCGCTGGTGGCCGCCGGTGCGCGCCTACGGTGCGCTGCTCGTGCTGCTCGGGGTGCCCTTGGTGGTGCTCGACCCCCTGATCCTCTGGTGGGGTGTGCCCTTCGCGCCGCTGCTCGCCGTCGGCCTCTGGAGCTCGTGGGCGCGGCGGGACCGCTCGCTGCTCAACGACGGCGCGACGACCCTCGCGGCGTGCCTCATGTGCGTGGTCGCGTGGCAGCTGGGCGGGCGCCCCTTCGCCGCACCGGGGGAGGCCTGGGCCTCAGCCGCTGTGCTGTGGGTGTACTTCTTCGGCACGGCCTTCTACGTCAAGACGATGATCCGCGAGCGCGGGAACCCCGTGATGCTGCGGGTGTCGATCGGGTATCACGCGCTCGCGACCCTCGCGCTCCTCGCGATCTCGACGGTGCGCTCCTTCCTCGCCATCGACCCCGAGCAGGGCGCCGAGCGGTCGGGGACCTTCTTGCTGGCCACCCTGGGGCTCTACCCGGGGACCTGGAGCGCGCTCGCCGTGGTCTTCGCCCTCCTCACGGCGCGAGCCTGGCTCGTGCCCGCGCGATTCCCGCGCGCGAGCCCGAAGCAGCTCGGCATCGGGGAGATCCTCGCGACGAGCGCCCTCGTCGCCGTGCTCCTGCTCGCTCCCGCGTAGCTCAGGCCTCCGGGGCCGGAGGCTCCGTCGCGGCGGGCGGCGCGGCCGGGGGCTCGGCCGGCGCGGCGCTCTGGCCGAAGTCGACCGTCGGGGCGACGCGGACCTGCGGGTCCTCCGCCTCGAAGTACTCGGCCCGCGAGAACTTGAAGATGTTCGCGATGATGTTCGCGGGGAAGGTCTCGACCTTCGTGTTGAGCTCGCGCACGTTCGCGTTGTAGAAGCGGCGCACGGCCGCGATGCGGTCCTCGGTGTTGGTGAGCTCGGACTGGAGCTGCTGGAAGTTCTCGCTCGCGCGCAGCTGCGGGTAGGCCTCGGCGACGGCGAAGAGGCGGCCGATGGCCTGCGTGAGGACGTTCTCGTGCGCGGCCTGCTCGGCCGGGCCGCTCGCGGGGCCCGAGGCGAGGGCGCGGGCGCGCGTGACCTCGTCGAAGACGGCGCGCTCGTGGGCCGCGTAGCCCTTCACTGTCTCGACGAGGTTGGGGATGAGGTCGTGACGGCGCTCCAGCTCGACGTCGATCTGGCGCCAGGCCTCCTGCACGAGGTTCCGCAGGCGCACGAAGCCGTTGTAGGTGCTGATCGCCCACACGATCGGCAGGACGATGATGACGATCGGCAACGCCACCAGGATCAGAGTCTCCATCGCTTACCCCTTCGGTTCAGCGGCCACCACCGGCACCCGCGCTTGGATCGTATCCGCACTCGAGCCACGCGTGATGCGGCGCCTGCGTGGCCAGCACTCTCACCGGGCCCACTCGACGGCGCTCATTCCTTGTCCCCGCCACCCTCGGGTCCCCCGCTCGATTCGAAGTACTCGGCGCGTGAGAACCCGGACAGCTTCGCGACAATGCTTGAGGGGAAGGTCTCGACCCGCACATTGATCTCCCGGACATTGGCGTTGTAGAAGCGGCGGGCCGATGCGAGGCGGTCCTCCGTGGCGGACAACTCCCTTCCTAGAGAGAGGAAGCTCTCGCTGGAGCGAAGCTCCGGGGAGGACTCCGCCACTGCGAGGGATCGCACCACGGCCGCGCTCACCTGGTCCTCTCGCTCCGCCCTCTGGGCAGGCCCGCTTGCCGGGGCAGCCGCGAGCGCCCGAGCCTGCGTGAGCTGCTCGAGCACCCCGCGCTCATGGTCGATGTGGCCACGGATGACGGTGACGAGTCGCGGGATGAGGTCGTGCCGGCGCTGCAGCTCGACGTCGATCTGCTGCCAGGCTTCGACCGTGTGGTTGCGGGCTCCAGCGGTTGAGGACGTTCACCACCCACAGGACGGGGGCAAGAACGATGATGAGAGGAAGCAGCAGCAGCTCCACGCTTTACCCCCTGGGCCCGGCCTCGCCCTCGCCGGACTTCTTGTCCGAGATTGAGCCCGGATCGTAGCCAAAGTCATCCCAGACGTGGCCGGGAATCGCATCTATGAGAGCCGTGAGCCGTTCGAGGCGGCCAAAGATCTCCGTGGTGTCGATGGGCCGGAACAAGGCGCGATAGGGGTTGACCTTGGCGACGTGCCAGGTGCGGATGAGCGAGCCCTCGATGACCACCGGCTCGCGTGGACCTTCGTTCATGAGGGCGATGAACCGGGGGGAGCAGATGGCGTGCGCCAGCCTCGGCGAGTCACTGGAGACGAACCAGGTCCTGTTGAAGTCCTCAGACTCCACGTCAAGCTCCCCAACGCCGAGGGGCTTGAAGGCGCGGTCCACCACGTCCTCCAGCCTGATCTCCACGGGGGGAAGGGCCCGCGGGAGTCGCAGGGTAGTCATGATGAGCGGCTCGTAGTAGCCCGGGACGCGGAGAGCCATCACCATGGCCCGCCGTTCCCGGTAGTTGCCGGCGAGTGCCTCCAGAACCTTGCGAGCCATATCCGGCCGGAAGGGGGCTGCACGCCAGCCCGGTGCGGGGCTGAAGCCCTGCGGCAGATAGTCCCATCCGTGCTCTTCGGCCCAGGGGGCCGGGTCGGCGTGCGGGGGAATCTTCCTGTTGCGGTGGTTGATCACTATCTGACGCAGCACCAGAGCGAGGATGCCCAGAAATGGCAGCATGACCACCGCGAGGAAGACCCAACTAGCTGCACTCACCAGGCACCTTCGGGGTGAGCGCCTCCCACGGGATCAGCCCCGTGGTCCTGCCACACGTGCCGGGGGACGGAGTCGACGATCGCCGCGAGCCGCGTGAGCCGGGCGTGGAGCGGCTCGGTCTGCAGCACGCCCGTGTGCCAGGTCCAGATGTCGGTGCCCTCGATGCGCACCGGGTCGGGCGGTCCGGCGTTGAGCAGCTCCATGAGGCGGGGGTGGACGACGTCGTGCGTCGTCTTCGCCACCGCTCCCTGGACGCGCCAGCGCCGGTTGAACTCCTCGGACTCGAACTGGATGTCCTGCCCGCCGAAGGCCTTGGCGA
>ENA-UOVV01000674-UOVV01000674.1-compost-metagenome-genome-assembly--contig:-NODE-674-length-36188-cov-11.157142_pt1 | contig 36188 bp, 31 predicted proteins | sample MGYA00238155_ERZ761577 | MGnify/ENA primary metagenome ERZ761577 (study PRJEB28898, sample SAMN06268775) | compost metagenome | isolation source: Emeryville, CA | place: USA:Emeryville, CA | collected... | reverse complement strand
GGCCATTCCTGCGAGATGGAGGCGATCGGCACTCTGGCGAAGCAATACGGCTTCCGCGTGATCGAAGATGCCTCTCACGCCATTGGTGGAAGTTACAAGGGTGAACCGGTTGGTATCTGCCGCCATTCCGACATCACTGTTTTCAGCTTTCATCCCGTGAAAATCGTGACGACCGGCGAAGGCGGTGCGGCGCTGACGCAGGATGATGAGCTTGCGGCCAGAATGCGCCTGCTGCGCTCCCACGGCATCACCCGAGATGCGCGCATGAGCGAGGCGGCGAATGCCGGTGACTGGTATTACGAGCAACAGGCGCTCGGCTTCAATCTTCGCATGACGGATATTCAGGCGGCCCTTGGCGCAAACCAGATGCCGCGCCTCGAAGGCTTTGTCACGGCCCGTGAGGCGCTGGCTGCGCGCTATGACGCGCTTTTGAAGGACTTGCCCCTTCGCCTTCCCGCCCGCAGCGCCGACACGCGCTCGGCCTGGCATCTCTATGTCGTCGAGATCGAGGATGACGAACATCACGCGCCGAATGACCATGGCGCCCGCCGCGCCGGCATCTTCCGGCAGATGCGTGACACAGGCATCGGCGTCAATGTCCACTACATCCCCGTTCACTGGCAGCCGCATTATCAGGCGCTCGGCTTCCGCAAGGGCGATTTCCCGGCATCCGAAACCTATTACCGCAGCGCACTCACCCTGCCGCTCTTCCCGACGCTCACGCATGACGAGCAGGATTTCGTGGTGAAGGCACTCACGGAGGCGCTGGCGTGAAGATCGCGGTGATACCGGCGCGGGGCGGCTCGAAGCGCATTCCGCGCAAGAATATCCGGCCCTTTCTCGGCAAGCCCATCATCACCTATTCCATCCGGGCGGCGCACGAAACCGGCCTTTTCGATCATGTCCTCGTATCGACAGATGATGAGGAGATCGCAAGCGTCGCGCGCGCGGCCGGGGCAGAGACACCCTTTCTGCGCCCCGCTGACCTTTCGGACGACCAGACCGGCACGCTCCCGGTAATCCACCACGCGGCGGAATGGCTGGCATCGCAGGGAAGGGCAGCGGAGCATGTCTGCTGCATCTATGCGACCGCACCTTTCGTCACAGCAGATGCTCTCCGCGATGGATACGAAAGATTGCAGGCGGCACAGGCCGATTTCGCGCTCGCCGTGACGCCATTTCCTTTCCCGATTCAGCGCGCCTTGCGGATCACGGAAGCAGGTCTCCTTCAGCCCGTGGACATGAAGGCCATCACCATGCGCTCGCAGGATCTGGAAGAGGCCTGGCATGATGCAGGCCAATTCTTCTGGGCAAAGCCGTCCTGTCTCTCGGAGAATATTGCGAGCCTGCTTTCCCGCGCCGTCCCCGTGCCGCTGCCCCCTCACAGGGTACAGGACATCGATACGCCGGATGACTGGCGACGCGCCGAACTGATGTTCAGGGCGCTCAGCGAGAACTGAGGGCGGATCGCGCCGCTTTTTCGAGTTTCGGCAAAAGCGTCTGAAATGCGCCGAGATGCGCGATGCGGTGCTGCGCCTCATACCCCGGAGCCGCCTTCACATCCTTGTGCATACCGGTAAGAACGCGAACCGTCTGCGCGCCTTTTACATTGAGATTGACGAAATCCTTGGCCGGGTTGTCACCGACATAAACAAGCTGCGGCCATGCCGCCTTTTCCGCCGCAAGAATGCGCTCAAAGCAATAGGTTGAAGGCTTCGCGCGCGCGACACCATGACGATGCGTGATGAATACCTTTCGGAAAAGCGGCTCTATGCCGAGCGCCGCCACCTTGCGCGCCTGCGTGATCTTGTGCCCGTCCGTCACGAGATAGAGCGGATAGCCGCCAAGGGCCGCGAGAAGCTTTTTCGCGGCAGGGTCGAGTTTCAGATCGGGCGTGTGGTGCCGGTAGCGTTTTACACATTCCTGCACGAGAGCACGGCTGAACCGGTCATGCGACGCAAGCCAGCGATCAAAGATCGCACCGCGCCCCTGCGTGTCGAGAACCTCCACCATGAAGCGAAAGGAAGCATCGGCATCCCAGCCGAATTGCTGCTCCCCGAAATCGGCCACGGCGCGAAGCCCGCTCTCCACATAGAGGCGTTCATCGTAAAGCGTGTCGTCGAGATCAAAGACCAGAATCATGGACATGAATGTCAGCCGGCAGGCGGACCTGCTTCACCTCGCCTGCCACCCTCTCGAAAGGATAGAGCGAGAGATCATCACCCGCCGCTTCAAGGAGGCTCCAGTAGAAGATGTCGAGCCCCGCAGCAATGGAGGCCGTGGAAGCGCCGCCAAAGCGCGTATTGCATTCGATGATGTGAACACCGCCTTCCGCATCAATCAGCGCCTGCAACACCGCAGGACCGCGCAGCCTGAGGGACGAGAGAACATCGCGCATGACATTCTCGATCCCGGCATCGCGGAAAGTGGTCGTGACCTGTGACTCGCCATCAACCACGCGGTCGCGGCGCCGAAGAACAAGCCCCTTCACCTCATGCGCCTTGTCCATCCACGCATCGACGCTGATTTCATAGCCCTCGACAAGGGGCTGATAGATCGGCGCGCTGAGGCTCTCGCCATGCGCAAGCGCGACATCACGCGCAAGACCGAGGCCGATGGAGCGCGCACCTGCACCAAAACGCTCTTTCACTACATAGCGCGCCGCAGGAAGCTCATCGGGGTGAAGCGCCGCGGGAATGAAGGGAAGCCCTTTCGCCTCGCCAAAACGTGCAAAGGCGAGCTTGTCGAGGCAGGTCTCCACGCTTTCGAGCGGCGAGACAATGACCTCTATCCCGTTTTCGGCAAAGAACTGCCGATACTGTGCCCAGAAAGGGAGCTCTCCATCCCGTGTCGGAATGATGAGGCGGATGTTCCGCTCCCGACAGCCTGCGAGAAGCACATGAAGCGCCTCTTCCGTGGTGCGCGGCATTTGCCAGAACGCATCCGCCACATGGCGCGACAGGGCTTCTGCATCGAGATCGCCTGCAATCACGCGGGATGAGGGATCAAGCTTCTGCGCCGCCGCCTGCACCGCTCGGATAAGCGGCACTTTTTTCGAGGCGCTGCTGACGAGAATATTGCCGCCTGCGGGCGTTTCCACCGTCGCGCGCGCGGCCTTGTCCTTCTCATGCCGGATGATCTCGGGGATTGCGCGCTCAAGATCATACTCCGGCATCCAGCCGATCGCGGCCTTCCATGCCGTCATGTCGGCCTGCGACGCTTCAAAGGCAATGTCAGAAGGCGCTTCTTCCGCCTGCATGTCCGGGAAATGGATGCGGAGAATATCGACAATCTCCTGCACCCGCCGCGCCCGACCCGTGCCGAGATTGATGATGCCGGTGACATCCTGCTTCTCGGCAAGCCGGATCAGCCCTTCGGCTGTATCTGCTGCATAGATATAGTCGAAGAGACCTTCTGGCCGATAAACGGTGATCGGCTCGCCCGCAAGAAGCGCGCGCACCCAGCGCGAAATCACGTCGCGCGAATTACGTCCATAGCCGCGATAGATCCGCGCGCAGGCGGAAGTGAAGGCATCCGCGCGGAAACCCGCCAGAAAGCGCAGCTCGATCTCATGCCCAAGTTTCGCCATGCCCGTCAGATTGCGCGGCAGAACCGGGTCCGTCTCGCGCAGCGCCACGGCTGCGTCTTGCGGCGTGTCGAACTGGTAGCGCGTCTCGTCATAGATGAGATAGCTCGAGGCAAAGACGGCGCGCTCGAAGCCCGGCAAATCCTTCAGCACCGACATGAGGTGATGGCTGAGGCTCGTATTGTGCCGAAAGTTTTCTTCCCAGAAACCATAGGTTTCTGTCGAACGCTCGAAAGTCGCGGCGAGATGGATGAATATCTGCGGCGAGAAGGAAGCGATTTCTTCCCTCGTCAGCCCGTTCAGATCGCCCTGCCGGTAGCGCACACCGCGCGGAAAGCTCTGCGGACGCGGCTTGAGATCACCGACCATGACCTCCGCCCCGCGGGCAACAAGCCGCGGCACCATTTCAAGACCGATAACACCCGCGCCGCCACTGACAAAAACCCGCTTGCCCTTCATTCCGCCGCCCGCCCTTCGACAGATGCAAGACAGCCATGGATCAGTGAATCCACCGGCCTGCCCTCTATCATTACATGATGTTTCAACACGCCTTCAGGACGAAACCCGTTTGCTTCCAGCACCGAGATATGATGCGTCCGCAACGCATAGGTTTCGGTGAAGAGACGATGCAAGCCGAGATCGTCAAAGGCCAGTTCCCTGAGGAGATCGAGAAAGACGGAGAAATAGCGCGCATAAGTTCCCGGCGGGGTGGTGAACGCCGGATCAAGCAGGAACGACACTTCTGCGCGGCGGTGCTCCCAGGCAATATGCACCAGCCCGCCATAGCCGATGGCGCGCGCTCCTTCGAGAAAGGTGAGCAGAATATTCTGCGGCCGATCAAGCGTCATCGAGGGCCAGATATGGGCCGCGTAATAGGCTGCCTGCTGCTCGGGCGAGATCGGCGCGCTCTGTCGCAGCACATCCATCTGCGCATTTCGCCATTGCCGGATCGCCTCAATATCTTCCGGCGCAACCGCACGGATGCCGAGCGCATCGCGGCGCAATGCGGGGCGTGGCATGCATTTGTAGCCGGTCGCCTGCGGGCTATTCGATGACAGCATAGGAAACCAGCGGATTGTTGGGGTCGCGCCTGATGGCATAGCGCGACAGGCCGAGAACTTCGCGCACAGCCTGGGTTTCACCGGGAAATTCCGGACAGTTCAACTCGTCGAAAGCAAGCACGCTACCCTTGGTGAGATAGGGGAGGATTGCTTCGAGGCAGTCCCTTGTCGGCCTGTAGAGATCAAAATCGAAATAGGCGAGCGCGATCATTGTCTCAGGATGCGCGGCGAGATAAGCGGGAAGCGTTTTCGTTGCATCGCCCTGCACCAGTTCGAACTTCCTCTTGTGGGGAATGGGCGCGTTCTGCTCGTGAAAGGCGAGAATGCTTTCAAGCTCCTCTTTCCAGCCCGCGCTGACCGCATAGTCACCCTTGCTGACCGCCGCGCCGTCTTCGACATCGACAGAGGGGAACCCCTCGAACGTGTCAAATCCGATGACGCGGCGATTATAGTTGAAGGGTTCATAGAGGCCGCGCAGCACGGAGAAGAGCGCCATGTTCTGTCCCCAGCGCACCCCGAACTCCATGACAACACCATGCACAGGCACGATCATCTCATAGAGCTTTTGCATAAAGAGGATGCGCGACAGCGTCTGCCGCGTGAGATAGAGGCCGAGATTGTCGAGCAACTCGCCATCGGGAATGGAAGTGCTGCGCAGCCGCGCCGCAAGCTGATGCTTGTTGTCCTTTTCCGCTGCCGTGGAGCCGCCAAGCGTATGGATCTTCGGTGCCGTCATGAGTCCCCCCGTGGCTCAGGCGTCATAAAGCAGGTGAGCGAGCGGCCAAGGCCGACCCGCGCCAATGCGGCGTAGAACTCGTTTGCGGCAGCATGGCCCTGCTTGCCGAGGAAGAGCTCCATCGCAATCCGCGCGCGATGCGCTGCCGGGCCTTTCGTGGAATCCTCCACATAGTTCGACCCTTCATGGAGAAGGAAGAAGTCGATCGGAAAGTCGCTGACCATCTCGCGGCAGGCCCAACCGGTTTCCGCCGCCACGCGTTGCAGGCTTTCACCATCGAAATAGGCGAGATGATCCGGCAGCGCGATCCAGAAGCGGCGGGAAATGAACTTTTCTTCCAGCAACATCTCCTGATAGGTGCTGCCATCATTCGGCACAGTGACGATGAGGACGCCGTCCTGTTTCACCAGCCCGCGCAGTCGCGCAAACAGGCCGAGCGGATCGCGGACATGCTCAAGCACATGGGTAAGCCAGACAGCATCATAGTGCTGCCCTTCACTTACCTTTTCATCGAGCAGCGCGAAGAGGTCGCCGGTACGCATATGGGGCAAAAGGTCGGGATGCATGGCTTCGATCCCGGCCGAGCTATGGTCCAGCCCTTCAACCTGCCAGCCGTGCCGTTTGAACCAGGCGAGGGCGAAGCCTTCTCCGCAACCAACATCCAGAAATGATCCCGACCCTGCACCGCCGCGCAGCCGATCGAGCAGGAAGGCCTTTTGCGCGATCTTGAGATCGAAATAGTCGCGCTCTGCCTGCGGATAGGTCTTGCGATAATTGCCCTGCCCCGTCTGGTAGTAGCGCTCGGCATAATAGGCGCGCAGCTCATCCGCCGATGGCATCAATGCGGCTTGCAGAAAGCCGGTCTCGTGGCGCTTCAGTCGGCCATCGTCCATGCGAACGATCCTTCCTCCCGGGTGCAGGCGCTGGGCGCGTGATCTCCCCCCAAAACTCTCTTACTTCCTTACCGCCCAAATGGGAAAAACATGGTTAAGATTTTATGGCGCGGAGTTAGCAAGGGCGGCCCGGCATCGAATTGGTAAGGATTAGCAAACTATGATGCCCGAAATGCGCTGCCGGAACGGCTCCGGCAGTGGCGGCTTTTCAGGCGGGCTTTGAGGCCATGTTCATCGACAGGATAGAAGTGGGTGCGGGCCACCGGCCCTTTGTCATTGCGGAAATGTCCGGCAATCACAACCAGTCGCTCGACCGGGCGCTCGCCCTTGTGGATGCGGCGGCGGATGCAGGCGCCCATGCGCTGAAGCTGCAAACCTATACCGCCGACACGATGACGCTGGATCTCTCGACGGACGGTTTCTTCATCGACGACCCGGAAAGCCTTTGGCAGGGCCAGTCGCTTCATGCGCTTTATCAGAAAGCCTATACGCCCTGGGAGTGGCACGAGCCGATCTTCGAGCGCGCAAAGGCGCGGGGAATGGTCGCCTTCAGTTCGCCTTTCGATGAAACGGCGGTGGACTTCCTCGAAGAGCTTGGCGCGCCCTGCTACAAGATCGCCTCTTTCGAGGTGACAGACCTGCCGCTCATCCGCAAGGCCGCCGCGACGGGAAAGCCGCTCATCATTTCGACCGGCATGGCAACGGTGGTGGAAATCGGCGAGGCCGTGGAAGCTGCGCGCAGCGCAGGCTGCCGCGATCTCATGCTGCTGAAATGCACCAGCACCTATCCCGCAACGCCCGAGAACACGAATATTCTGACCATCCCCCATATGCGGGATCTCTTCGGCTGCGAAATCGGTATCTCCGACCACACAATGGGGATCGGCGTCTCCGTGGCGGCCGTGGCGCTTGGCGCAAGCGTGATCGAAAAACACTTCACGCTGGCGCGGGCCGATGGCGGTGTGGACGCGACATTCTCGCTCGAGCCTCACGAACTTGCCGCTCTTGTGGTCGAATCCGAACGCGCCTTCCAGTCGCTCGGCGAGGTACGCTACGGCTCCATCGATGCGGAGCGCACATCGCTCTCCCATCGCCGCTCGCTCTATATCGGCGAGGATATGAAGGCGGGCGACATTCTCACGGAAAAGAACCTCCGCCGCATCCGTCCCGGCCTCGGGCTTGCACCGAAATTCTACGACGAACTGCTCGGCCGCCGCGTCAATCGCGACCTTGCGAAGGGAACGCCGGTGAGCTGGGACATTATCGGTTAATGCCTCCGTCCGGCGGCACTCTTTTTCGATAACTCTCCTTTAACCACAACGACATAGCCCGAAACGGGACGCTGCGAACTGGCGCGCAACTTGCGCTCTCACGAACTGACTGTCGCAATCGGATACAGCCAGGCGTGAATACAGTGAGCACGATCGAGAAACATCTGACGGCCTTCGGCGAAGCAACCCCCGTTGCTCTCCCCTCCCTCGAAGGCGTTGCAATTCCCCGCCGCCGCGAAAAGACGAAGGGCACCCGCCTGACGCCGCTCGCCGACCGCTTCATGTTGCTGGTTGGCGATTTCGCCGCATTGGCGCTGGCGCAGATCATCGCGGCCTCCATCGCTTTCGGCGTGAATGTGCGGATTTTCAACACGGAATTCGCCGCTTTCGCACCTGACGAGCTGATTGGCCGCCTCATCACGGTTGGCTTCCTCATTCTGCTCCCGATCCTCTGGTGGGGTGCAAAGGGCCATTACTCAAAGCGCACGCCCTTCTGGACGGAAGCCAAGGAAATCGTGAAGGCGGTTGCCCTTGTCGCGCTGGTTGATGGCTTTGTGCAGTATGTGACGAAAGATTATTTCTCCCGTCTCTGGATGATCCAGGCCTGGCTCTGGGCGCTTCTGCTGCTGCCAATGGCCCGTATCGGGATGAGACATGTCCTGAAGCGGTACGGCAGCTGGACCGCGCCCGTACTGCTGATCGGCGCAAAAGAACACACGGATGAAGCCGCTCAGGTTCTCGAGGATGAACCCTATCTCGGCTATGAAGTGGCCGGCGCGCTCGACCTTGCCGACCTCACCTCCGACGAAAATGCCTCGAATCCGGCAAGCCTGCTCTATCAGGCGGGCGGCCAGCTCTCCGCCGCCCTTCGCCTTGCCTGCGAGCGGTATGGCGCGCGCTTCGTGGCCCTTGCACCCTCGCCCGAAGAAATGGGCCACCTCGACAATATCCTGCGCGCCCTGCACCGCGCCCGCATCGCCTTCTCCATCGTACCGCCTGTGAAGGGCATTGGCGTGATGGCGCTTGAGACGGGTAACTTCTTCAGCCACGACCTCGTGATGCTGACGCTGGCCGACAATCTCAATCGGCCCATGTCGCGCATCGTGAAGCGCAGCTTCGACCTTGTGGTCGCAAGCCTTGCCCTGGTGATGCTCGCCCCCTTCTTCTGGGCCGTCTCCGCGCTTATCCGTCTCGATGGCGGCCCGGCCTTTTATGGTCATCGCCGCGTGGGCGAAAAGGGCCGTGAGTTCATGTGCCGGAAGTTCCGCACTATGCATGTGGAAAGCGATGCGATCCTGAAGTCGCTTCTGGAGACCAACCCGCAGGCCGCCGCCGAATGGGCCCGCGACCAGAAGCTGCGCAACGATCCCCGCGTGACGCCGATTGGCGCCTTCCTCCGCAAGACGAGCCTTGATGAACTGCCGCAGCTCATCAATGTGATCCGTGGCGAAATGAGCCTTGTCGGCCCGCGCCCCGTGACCTATTCGGAAGTGCTGCGCTATGGCGAAGACGCAGAATATTACCTCTCTGCAAAGCCCGGCATCACCGGCCTCTGGCAGGTGAGCGGGCGCAATGAGACGACCTATATGCGCCGCGTGCAGCTTGATGCCTGGTATGTGAAGAACTGGTCGCTCTGGCAGGACATTGCGATCCTCTTCAAGACCGTCCCGGCCGTGCTGCTCCGTCGGGGTGCCTGCTAAAGCTCAGGCTTCCTCGCCCGATCCCTGCGATGCGCCGCGTGCCATAGCGCGGCGCATACGCTTTTTCTCCTCCCGGGCCTGCCAGCGGCGACCGATCCGCACGATCGTCACCCGCCGCCAGCGCCGCCCGCGCGGATTGTCCAGCGTCAGAATGGTAAGCCCCACCGGAATGGCGACCACGCCGCCCGGCGGCCCCGGAATGAGCCCGACAAGGATGAGCACGATGCCGGTGCTGATCCGGCCGACCCGGCTTTTCGGCACGGGAATCCGGTATTTGCCAACCTTGATTCTCATCGAAACCGGCCTGATCCCCCTTTTTTCTCGCCCGAGCGCGGCCATTCGCCATGGGAGAAACGCTGACAAACTTCTTTTCCGGCGGCTAAACTGTTTAAATCTGGCACAATCCGTTTGATGACAGCCGCGCATCGGAAGACCGTGCACGAGAAGAACCGGAAGGAGGGCCCATGTCCACCCCCCGCAGCGAAACGCCGAGCCTGAGCCGCAGCGAAATTCCCTTCGCCGCGCGCAACCGCCACTTCAAGGCCGGGCAGGAGAAATATTGGTACAATGGCGACCCTGCCGTCTCGGCCTATTTCAACGCGCTCTCCGCGCTTTTTCCGGCAGGCGAAACCTTCTTCTGCGATTCCGTGCGCGCGCTCCGGGACCGGGTCGATGATCCGAAGCTTCTGGCTGAAGTGAAAGAGTTTCTCGCACAGGAAGCCATCCATTCGCGCGAACATCACATCTACAACAAGCGCATCACCGAGCAGGGCTATCCGATGGACAAGCTCGAACGGCGGTCAGAGCAGATGCAGGCGATGGGTCGCCTTCTGCCGAAGAAGCTGCAGCTTGGCCTCACCATTGCGCTGGAGCATTACACGGCCATCATCTCCGATTGCCTGCTCGATGTGCGCGAGCATTTCGCCGCGCATGTCACGCCAACAGATTATGAATTCTGGATCTGGCATTGCGTCGAGGAGACAGAGCACAAATCAGTTGCCTACGATCTGTTGAGGGCCGTCACCTCGCCGCTCGGCTTCTATTTCATTCGCGTCTTTTCGCTTTTCGCGACCACACTGAGCTTCAACGCGATCCTGATGTGGCATATCTGGACCTTGCTTAAGGTGGACAGGCTGCAATGGAATGCGCGGGCCTGGGGCCGTATCCTCCATTATCAATGGGTCTTTCCCGGCGCATGGCGCGTTTGCTTCCCGGCTTGGCTTGCCTGGCTCAAGCCTGGCTTCCATCCGTGGCAGGACGATAATCGCGAGCATGTCGCGACATGGAAAGCCGAGAACGGCGAGACCGAAAACGCCAGCGCGGCCTGAGGCTAAAGTTCAAACACCCGACAGCGCGTCCCGTCAAAGGATCAGCGACGTGATCCCTATCGCGCCGAGGGCGAGGAACATGCCATAGGCGACGGGAACGAACTTGCGGAACCTCCGCCTGTTCCAGAACCGCTGCACCGTCTTGTGCGGAAGGATGGCGGCAAGAGCCGACAGACCTTCCTCTTCCCCGTCCTCATCATCGAGAATGCGCACCTGCGCCGCAATCATGGCACCGCGATGGGTGACGAGCCGAGCGCATTTGATTTCGCCCGATATCCGGCTCGACGAGCGCAGAATGACCTCGCCCGCGCATTCCAGCATGCCGTCGAATGTGCCCGCGATTTCCGCGCGCAACACGGAAGCCTGACCCTCGACCCGGCCCGTTGCGCCAATGGAAAGCTGCGTTGCCCGCAGATCGGCATTGACGGCTGCTCCATCCACAAACATCGCGCCCTGCGTCTCGAAGGAACCTTCGAGCACGCTGTTCTCACCGATGGTGATGTCCTCATTCCCGGCGCGCAGCAATCGCACCGGCATATCGCCGCGGCGCGGCTGAACATTGTCCTGCCTCACGCCCGGCTGATCGGCAGGAGCCGATGCCCTGACTGTTTCGCTGAGTGCCACGTTTCATCTCCTGTTCGCGTTTGTCCCGTATGCCGAGCCGGAATCATCCGACCAGCCACGCGACAAGACTGCGCCTATGTCGCTGTGAAATCCTTTCCAAAAACAGGAGATAAATCCGGTCCGGCGAGAACCGCGCGGCGAGCCGCACCAATATGGAGGGAAGCTACCGAGACAGAGCGAGCCTCATGCAGCTTGGGCGGGTTCCATCAATTTGCTATGACCTTGGTGGATCGTATTTTTGAGGGTTTCGGGGCAGGATCGATGGTGCTTGTTCAGCCAACCGACATTTCGGGCGTTCTCGTCATTTTACCCAAGCGGCATGGCGACAGGCGGGGCTATTTTTCGGAAACCTATAACCGGCAATCGCTCGCAGAAGCCGGGATCCATTTCGATTTTGTACAGGACAATGAGTCCCTTTCAGCCGAAGCGGGGACGATCCGGGGGCTTCATTTCCAGGGCCCTCCCTTTGAGCAAACCAAGCTTGTCCGGGTTTTGTCAGGCGCGATATTCGATGTGGCCGTTGATCTGCGCCGGGGGTCACCCACTTATGGCGCCCATATAGGGGTTCACCTCACCGCTGAGGAGGGCAACCAGCTGCTGATCCCTGCCGGGTTTGCGCATGGGTTTTGTACGCTTGAGCCCGATACGCGCGTCTTTTACAAGGTTGATAAGCATTATTCGGCGGCCCATGATGCAGGACTGATCTGGAACGATCCTGAAATCGGCATCAAATGGCCGATCCCCGGCCAGCAAGCGATTTTGTCGGAGAAGGACAGCCAGTTGCCGGGGTTTGCGAACTTCGAAAGCCCTTTTATCTTTGATAGCCACGGATAAGGCCGGGGTTGGGGGGAGTTCATGCGTGTGTTGGTGACGGGTGGAGCGGGCTTTATCGGGTCAGCGCTCATCCGGCTGATCATTGCGGAAACGGATTTTGAGGTCCTGAATGTGGATTGCCTCACCTATGCGGGCAATCTCGACTCCCTGTCCTCTGTTGCGGCCAGCAGCCGGTATCACCTTTCAACCACGGATATTTGCGATCTCCCGGCCTTGCGGCGCGTCGTGGACGATTTCCAGCCCGATCTCATCATGCATCTGGCGGCCGAATCTCATGTGGACCGGTCAATCGACAATCCGGTTCGCTTTGTTGAAACCAATCTTGTTGGCACGGCAAATCTTCTGGAATCGGCGCGCGCTCACTGGACGCGCCTGAGTGGACCGAAGAGGGAGAAATTTCGGTTTCACCACATCTCAACGGATGAAGTATTCGGCTCCCTCGGTCCTGAGGGCGCTTTCAGCGAAACCACCCCCTACGCCCCGAACTCGCCCTACTCTGCCTCGAAAGCCGGGTCCGATCACCTTGTTCGCGCCTGGTATGAGACCTATGGCCTGCCGACCGTCACCAGCAATTGCTCCAACAATTACGGGCCATACCAGTTTCCCGAAAAGCTCATTCCCCTGATGATCCTGAATGCGCTCGAGGGAAAGCCCCTGCCCGTTTATGGCAGCGGGGAGAATGTGCGCGACTGGCTCCATGTGGAGGATCATGCACGCGCCCTTCTCGCAGTTGCGACACGCGGAAAGCCCGGCGAAACCTATTGCGTCGGTGGAAACGAAGAGCGCACGAATATTGAAGTTGTCCGCGCTGTCTGCGCCCTGCTCGATGAAATGCTGCCGGAGTCAGAACACAGGCCTCATGCCGATCTCATCAGCTTTGTCACTGACCGGCCGGGCCATGATGCGCGGTATGCGATAGACGCCTCCAGGATTACGCGCGAACTGGGCTGGCAGCCGCGCGAGAACTTCGAGAGCGGCCTGCGCAAAACGGTCGAGTGGTATCTTGAAAACCGGACATGGTGGGAGCGTGTACGTTCAGGCTCCTATCGCGGCGAACGTCTCGGCCTCGCAGCGAGCGCTGACTGACATGCGGTCTGCGCGCCTGCTCATCACCGGATCGCAAGGACAGGTAGGACGAGAGCTTGTCGCGCGAGGAGAGACTGCCGGGTTTGAAGTCATCGCTCTCGCCCGGAACGATCTGGACATTTCAGATGCGAGCGCCGTTGCACACGCCATAGCGGATGCCACCCCGGATATCGTGATCAATGCGGCTGCCTACACGGCCGTTGATCGCGCAGAAAGCGAACCCGAAATCGCGCATGCGGTAAATGCGGCGGGCCCCGGCCATATTGCCAGAGCCTGCGGAAATGCCCGCATCCCGGTTTTTCATATTTCCACTGACTATGTGTTCGACGGTATGGGGACCCGGCCTTATCGTGAAGACGATCCCGTTGCGCCACAGGGCGTCTATGGGGCAAGCAAGGCGGCGGGTGAAGAAGCCGTACGGAAAGCGGCTGAACGACACCTCATTCTGCGCACATCATGGGTTTTCAGCGTTCACGGAAACAACTTCGTAAAAACCATGCTGCGTCTTGCTGGGGAAAGGGAACAACTTTCCGTTGTCAACGATCAGCACGGCTGCCCGACTGCAGCAGGAGATATAGCAACCACACTGCTCACTCTTGCTGCTCGCTCTCTCACCAACCCGGATGGATTTCCGTGGGGCACCTTTCACTTCTGCAATAGCAGCGAGACGACATGGCACGGCTTTGCAAGCGCGATTGTCGAAGGTGCATCGCAACGCGGCGGCCGGCGCGTACCCGTTCGCGGTATTTCAACCGCAGAGTATCCGACTCCCACCAGACGGCCCGCCTATTCTGTTCTGGATCGCCAAAAGATCGGACAGGCTTTCGGCATTACGCCGCGGCCCTGGAGCCACGCTTTGGAAGAAGTGCTCGATGCGCTGACAGGCACAGCACGCCGGTGACAAATTTCAAATAAGGAAACAGAGATGAAAGGCATCATACTGGCAGGCGGCAGCGGCACACGGCTCTATCCGATTACCAGAGCCGTATCGAAGCAGCTTCTGCCCGTCTATGACAAGCCGATGGTCTATTATCCGCTGACAACGCTGATGCTGGCAGGCATTCGCGAGATACTTGTCATCACAACGCCGCACGACGCACCTGCCTTCGAACATCTTCTGGGTGACGGCAGCCAGTGGGGCATTTCTCTTTCCTACGCAGTACAACCCAAACCCGAAGGGCTTGCACAAGCCTTCATCATCGGACGTGATTTCATCAATGGAGATCGCTGCGCGCTGGTGCTTGGAGACAATATTTTCTACGGCGCAGGACTCTCGGCAATTCTTCAGCGTGCAGCACAACGAACAAAGGGTGCGACAGTTTTCGGTTACTGGGTAGCTGACCCCGAGCGCTATGGCGTGATCGAGTTTGATCATGACGGGCGCGCGCGCTCCATTGAGGAGAAGCCGGCAACGCCGAAATCCAACTATGCCGTGACCGGGCTTTATTTTTACGATTCACGGGTAAGCGACATGGCGGCGGAAGTGAAACCCTCCGCGCGCGGCGAGCTGGAAATCACCACGCTGAATGATATGTACCTGCGGGCAGGCGATCTGTCCTGCGAAGTCCTCAGCCGTGGCTTTGCTTGGCTTGATACCGGCACGCATGACAGTCTTCTGCAGGCTAGCCAGTTCGTGGCTACCATAGAGGAGAGACAGAATCTCAAGATTGGTAGCCCTGAGGAAGTCGCCTTTCGAATGGGGTTTATCGACGCCGATAACTTGCTCGCCCTTGCGCAGTCTGCCGGGAGCACTTCCTATTCCGAGTATCTACGATCACTCGTTGCCAGGTAGTACCGGCAAGAACACTCTTTCCGAAACAAGCCCACTTCTCGAGACACCGTGAAGACGGTTACTCAGCCGCAACCTCGCGGCCATAGACATCTTCGAAACGGACAATGTCATCCTCGCCGAGATAACCGCCCGACTGCACTTCGATGATGCTAAGCGGTTCGGTGCCGGGATTGGCCAGACGATGCCTCACGCCCACCGGAATATAAACGGACTCGTTCTCTTCCAGGATTTTCGTTATCTCGCCAACGGTCACTTCCGCGCGCCCCTTGACGACAACCCAATGTTCCGCACGGTGATGATGCATCTGCAAGGAGAGCGCGGCGCCCGGATGCACCATGAGGTGCTTCACCTGATGCCGTTCGCCGCTATCAAGCCCCTCATAATATCCCCAGGGACGATGCACACGCCGGTGAAGCTGATGCTCACTGCGGCCGCGTGCAGCAAGCGTCTCCACGATGGATTTCACATCCTGCACGCGGTCGCGTGACGCCACGAACAGCACGTCGCCGGTTTCCACGATGACAAGGTTTTCAACGCCAACCGTGGCCACAAGACCATTTTCCGCGCGGATGTAGCAATTATCCGTATCCGCTGCGATGACGTCACCCGAGACGACATTGCCATGCCCGTCCTTCGCTCCGATCTCCCAGAGCGCGGACCAGGAGCCGATATCGCTCCACCCCATATCGACGGGCACGACCGCGACATTCGCCGCGTGCTCCATCACCGCATAGTCGATGGAGTTGGAGGGACATGCCGCAAAGGCCTCTGCATCAAGACGCAGGAAATCGAGATCGCGCGCGCCTTTGGCAACAGCCTCGCCAGCGCGAGCCGCGATCTCCGGGCAATGGTGATGCATCTCATCGAGAATGATGTCGGCGCGGAACATGAAGATGCCCGCATTCCAGTCATAACCGCCTTCGGCGAGATAGGATTCCGCTTTTTCGCGGGACGGCTTCTCGACGAAGCGCTCAACGGCATAGGCGTCGTGGCCCTCGAGTGCCGCGCCGCGCTTGATATATCCATAGCCGGTCTCAGGCCCGGAAGGCAGCACGCCAAAGGTCACGAGATGCCCTTCGCTTGCAAGCGCCGCACCGCGCGTAATGGCCGCCTGAAACGCCTCAACATCCGCAATGTGATGATCGGCAGGTAGCAGCAGGAGAATACCCTGCGGATCATGCGTCTGAATGAAGGTGGCGGCGGCCGCCGCAGCCGGGGCCGTGTTGCGGCCCTGCGGTTCCAATATATGTGCGAGGGGCGTTATGCCTGCGTCACGCATCTGCTGCGCGATGATGAAGCGGTGCTCATCATTCGACACAATGAGCGGTGCGGCAAAGCGGGCAGGATCAACCACCCGCAAAGCCGTTTCGAGCATCATCGGGCGGTCGGAGACAAGCGGCAAAAGCTGCTTCGGATAGAGCGAGCGCGAGATGGGCCACAGGCGCGAGCCAACGCCGCCTGAAAGAATGACTGGATAGATCATGCCTGTTCCGCCCGTTGAAGAATATATGCCCGCCCGAAAAGAGCCGCCCTCACACTCTAGCGAAACGGGTGCCTTAATTCACCCGGCAAGGGCCTGTGTGGTTAACAAGGCAGGGAAACCCGCTGCGATGAGACGTTCAGGCTGTCGCGGCACTACCCGCAAGGCGCCGCAGGTCTGTTTCAACCATTTCCTGCACCAGTTCCTTGAAGGTCGTCTTGTGCGTCCAGCCCAACTCATCGCGTGCCTTGGCGGCATTGCCGACAAGCGAGTTCACTTCTGCCGGGCGGTAATATTTGGGGTCGATCTCGATCAGAACCTTGCCCGACTTCCGGTCGATACCCTTCTCTTCCAGAGCCGTGCCTTCCCATTCGATCGGGCGCCCGACCATTTCAAAGGCAAGTTCCACGAAATCGCGAACCGAATGTTCCTCGCCCGTAGCAAGCACATAGTCGCCCGGCGTGTCCTTCTGGAGCATGAGCCACATGCCCTCGACATAGTCGCGCGCGTGACCCCAGTCGCGGCGCGAATTGATATTGCCGAGATAGAGCCTGTCCTGAAGGCCATGATGGATCGCGGCAACGGCGCGCGTGATCTTGCGGCTCACGAAGTTCTCGCCACGGTTCGGCCCTTCATGGTTGAAGAGAATGCCGTTTGAGGCGTGAAAGCCATAGGCCTCGCGGTAGTTCACGACTGTCAGGAAAGCGAAATGCTTGGAGATGGCGTAGGGGCTGCGCGGGCGGAACGGCGTCGTCTCGCTCTGCGGCGTTTCCTGCACATTGCCGAAAAGCTCGGACGTGGACGCCTGATAGAAGCGCACGCTGTCGCCCATATCGAGCAAGCGGATTGCCTCCAGAAGCCGCAACACGCCGGTCGCATTCACATCGGCGGTATATTCCGGCTTGTCAAAGCTCACTTTCACATGGCTCTGGGCGGCAAGATTATAGACCTCATCGGGGCGCACATCCTTCAGCACCCGGAAAAGGCTCGCGCCATCCGTCATATCGCCGAAATGCATCTGCACCTCGGAAGCCGCCTCGCGATCCTCGTGATAAAGATGGTCAATCCGGTCCGTATTGAGCGACGAAGAGCGGCGCATCAGGCCGTGGACTTCATACCCCTTTCGTACCAGCAGGTCGGCCAGATAGCTGCCATCCTGGCCTGTCATCCCGGTAATCAACGCGACCCGCTTGGTCATGCCTGACGCTCTCCTGCCTCTGCTCCTGGGGAAAGTGGGCGCCGCAGGCCCCTTCCTCGAAAATCCTTAATCCGGCGGAACAGGAACGAACCTGCCCCGCGCGCGTCTTTAGATACATGGATTTTACCCGACCGGAAACATCCGCGACGCATGCGGCTTGCCCCGGCCGCTCCGGCATGGCAAAAATCTCGTCTAGACGGAAATTTCACTACTATTATTAATAACTTAGCCCTTCCGTTCGCGCATATCCAAGAGTGACATCCAAAATGCACAAGACGCCCCGCAAAGCGGTCTTCCCGGTCGCAGGCCTCGGCACCCGCTTTCTGCCCGCAACCAAGGCTGTGCCGAAAGAGATGCTGACGGTCGTGGACAAGCCCGTCATCCAGTATGCGGTGGATGAGGCGGTCGAAGCGGGGATCGAGCATTTCGTCTTCGTGACGGGGCGCGGCAAGGGCGCGATCGAGGATCATTTCGACCTCGCCTATGAGCTTGAGGCAACGCTCAAGGCACGCGGCAAGACGGCAGAAATCGAGATGCTGAAGCCGACGCGGCCGGCAGCGGGTGCCGCCAGCTTCGTCCGCCAGCAGGAACCGCTGGGACTTGGCCATGCCGTCTGGTGCGCGCGGGACATTGTGGGTGATGAGCCCTTCCTGCTCGCCCTGCCCGATATGCTCATCCACGCGCCACGCGGCTGCTTCGCGCAGATGATGGATGTTTATAAAGCTCATGGCGGCAATGTGATTGCGGTGGAAGAGGTGCCGCATGAGCATGTGAACCGCTACGGCGTCGTCGCGCTTGATGAAAAATTCGATGATCGCACGGCCCGCATCACCGGCATGGTGGAAAAACCAAGGATCGAGGACGCTCCCTCGAACCTCATCATTTCCGGTCGCTATATTCTGCAGCCTGAAATCTTTGCGAAGCTCGAAACACAGAAGCCGGGCGCAGGCGGCGAGATCCAGCTCACCGATGCCATGATCGCGCTGATGGCAGAGCAGAACTTCTTCTCTTACACTTTCGAAGGCACGACCTATGATTGCGGCGACAAGATCGGCTTCCTTTCGGCCAATTTCGCGCTTGCGCTTGATCGTGAAGATATTGCGTTCCGCCCCGTCGCCGAAGCCCTCCTGAAGCGCTAGGATCGCGCCTGTCGCCTATGCCTTTCACACGCATTGAAGAGACGAAACGATGAAAATCGCCATGATCGGCACAGGCTATGTGGGCCTTGTCTCGGGGACATGCTTTGCCGAGTTCGGCCATGAAGTGGTCTGCGTTGACAAGGACGCATCGAAAATCGAGCGGCTGAAGCGCGGCGAAATTCCGATATTCGAACCGGGACTCGACAGCCTTGTGACAAGCAATGTCGAAGCAGGACGGCTTTTCTTTACAACCGACCTTGCTGTTGCAGCAAAGGATGCCGAAGCTATTTTCATTGCGGTCGGCACACCAAGCCGGCGCGGCGACGGGCACGCAGACCTCACCTATGTTTTCGCCGCGGCAGAAGAGATAGCAGACAATCTGCACAACTATGCCGTTATCGTCACCAAGTCCACCGTGCCTGTCGGCACAGGAGACAGGGTTGAAGCTCTTATTCGTAAGCGCCGCCCTGATGCGGATTTCGATGTGGCCTCAAACCCGGAATTTCTCCGCGAAGGCGCCGCTATCGAAGATTTCATGCGGCCCGACCGCGTGGTGGTCGGCACGGATTCCGAGCGCGCGCGCGACGTGATGCGCCGTCTCTACCGGCCGCTTTTTCTCAACGAGACGCCGGTTCTTTTCACAGACCGCCGCACCTCCGAACTCACGAAATATGCGGCAAATGCCTTTCTTGCCACCAAGATCACCTTCATCAACGAGATCGCTGATCTCTGCGAGGCAACAGGCGCGAATGTGCAGGATGTAGCGCGCGGCATCGGCCTCGACGGCCGCATTGGCAAGAAGTTCCTCCATGCAGGCCCCGGCTATGGCGGCTCCTGCTTCCCGAAGGACACGAAGGCGCTGCTTCAGACCGCCAATGAATTCGGAACGACCGTTTCGATCATCGATGCGGTGGTGCATGCGAATGATGCCCGCAAGAAGCGTATGGCGGAGCGGATCGCTCACGCGCTGGGCGACAATCTTGCAGGCAAACGCATTGCCGTTCTGGGCGTCACCTTCAAGCCCAATACGGACGATATGCGCGACGCACCAAGTCTCGACATTATTCCGGCGCTTCAGAAAGCAGGCGCATCAATCACCGCCTTCGATCCTGAGGGCATGAAGGAAGCACGGAAGCTGCTGCCTGATGTGAACTGGGCCGAGGACGCCTATGGCACGATGGAAGGCGCGGATGCGCTGGTCATCCTCACCGAATGGAACGAGTTTCGCGCACTCGACCTTTCGCGTGTCCGGTCCCTGCTGCGCCAGCCTCTGATCATCGATCTGCGGAACATCTACCCGCCCCGGGAGATGGCGCTGGCGGGGTTCGAGTATCATTCCGTAGGACGAATGACCGTCAAAGGCTGAGCCATCAGACGCGGTAATAGTCTCGATACCATTCGACGAAACGTGCCACGCCGGTCGCAACGGGTGTTGTCGGCCACTGTCCCGTAAGAGCTGCAAGGAGCGAGGCGTCGGCCCAGGTCGCGGGCACATCACCCGGCTGCATGTCCACGAAGTGCTTCACCGCCTCGCGGCCAGTGGCATTCTCGATTGCCTCAACAAAATCGAGAAGCTTTACGGGCGCAGAATTGCCGATATTGACAATGCGATAAGGCGCCACAGGCGAAAGACTGTCCCCCTCGCTGATCGCAGCCCCGCCCGAAGAAGTCGGAGGCAAATCGATCAGGCGACGAACACTCTCCACCAGATCATCGATATAGGTGAAGTCGCGCTTCATATCGCCGTGATTGTAAATCTCGATAGGCTCACCGGCGAGAATGGCGCGCGTGAATTTGAAAAGCGCCATATCTGGTCGTCCCCAGGGGCCATATACCGTGAAGAAGCGGAACATGGTGGTCGGAAGATCGAAGAGATGTGCATAGGAATGCGCCATCGCCTCATTGGCCTTCTTCGTAGCCGCATAGAAGGACATGGGCAGGTCTGCCTTATGCACCTCCCGGTAGGGCATTTCCTCATTCGCACCATAAACGCTGGAAGTGGAGGCAAGAAGCATGTGCGCTGGCGGAAAGGCACGAGCCGCTTCCAGAAGCTCAAACACCCCTACCAGATTGGCCTCCACATAGAAACGAGGCGCCTCGATAGAATGACGAACACCCGCCTGAGCCGCGAGGTGCACCACCACCTCGGGCCTCTCGCGCTCGAACAGATCTTTCAGAAATCCCGGTGTCTCAAGACGCTGTTCCTCGGCACTGAACTCCTTTGACTGCCTGAGCATTGCATGTCGCCGCTCCTTCAGCCGGACATCATAATAGTCCGTCAGCGCATCGAGACCGATGACGCGAAAGCCGTCTCGAAGCAGCCGCGCTGAGACGTGGTAACCGATGAATCCGGCTGATCCGGTGACGAGAGCCGTGCGCAATATTTCTTTCTACCCCTGCTCAACAAAAACTCGCAGACACATGGATCAGGCACTCGCAGCGCAAAGCGCTTCGGACTCGGGAACATAGCCGGAAACCAGTTCGCCAAGGATAAGCTTGAGCGTCGAGAGGTCGCTTTCTTCAATCGTCATCATGATTTTCTGAAGCTTGGGCTCAAGCATGTCCCAGCTCAGATGATCCTCATGCGCCTTCATGATGCGGACATGGTCCGTTCTTTCGGGATTGTCTCCGATAAGCAGCTCTTCATAGAGCTTCTCGCCGGGGCGCAGCCCGATAACCTCAATCTCGATATCGCCATCCGGGTTGCTGGCGTCGCGGATAGTGAGGCCGGACAGCGCCACCATACGTCGTGCCAGATCGGCAATGCGAACCGGCTCGCCCATGTCGAGCAGGAAAACATCGCCTCCGCTTCCCATCGCCCCTGCCTGGATGACGAGCTGCGCAGCTTCAGGGATCGTCATGAAGAAACGGGTGACATCAGGATGCGTGATGGTTATGGGACCACCATTGCGTATCTGGCGCCGGAAGAGCGGCAAGACAGAACCCGAAGAGCCGAGCACGTTGCCGAACCTGACCATCGAGAAGCAGGTTCTCTTCGCCGTCTTGCCACCTTCGATGACAGCGCGGCGCTCTTCCTCATCAAAAGCCTGAAGCACAAGCTCCGCGAGTCGTTTGCTCGCGCCCATTACATTGGTCGGCCGAACTGCCTTGTCCGTGCTGACGAGAACAAAGTTCGCGGTACCATGCGCGCGCGCCATTTCCGCACATACCCATGTCCCCCAGACATTGTTCCGGATGCCCTCAAACGGGTTGGCCTCTACCAGTGGTACATGCTTGTAGGCGGCGGCGTGATAAACCGTCTGCGGTGAATATGCCGAGAAAACCTGCTGCATCCGGCGCCTGTCCTGAACGGAGCCGAGAAGGGGAATGATACTGGTGGACCGCAATCCCCTCTGCCGCGCTGTTGCCAACAGCTCCTGTTCAATCTGAAAGAGCGCGAACTCGGTCATCTCGTACAGGAGAAGCATCCGGGGTTCACACTTGAGAATCTGGCGACACAATTCGCTACCGATGGAACCGCCCGCGCCTGTAACCATCACCACCCGGCCGCGAATATCACGATTGAGAAGGGCGTGGTTTGGTGCGACGGGGTCACGACCCAGCAGTTCGTGAATATCCGGCTCACGAATGTCACTCACCTGCACACGACCCGTCGCCAGATCATCAAGGCCCGGCATGGTGCGCACACGGACTGAATGGACCTCGAGGTCACGCATGATCCGGCCCCGCTCCGCCCTGCTGATCGAAGGCATGGCAATCAGAATGTCGGTGACATCAAGCTTGGGGATCACATAATGCAGGGAAGCCGGATTGTAGATCTTCACACCATTCGCCACCTGCCCATGCAGGCTGCGATTATCATCAAGAAATCCGACAACTTCCTGATTGCCCGCAGCGGACAGGGCAACCGCAAGCTGCTGACCCGCAACGCCGGCACCATAAATGAGTACACGCTGATCATCGGCTCGCTTTGCATAGCGGGAATGTCTTCCCAGCATGTCACGCGCGATGGCGCGCGCGGCGACGAGGGCAACCAGAAAAAGCACGGGCTGGGCGAGACCGATCGAGCGCGGCACACCTGGCACACCAATAAATGTAAAGATGCCCGCAAAGATCACACCATAGACGGCAACCGCCTTGGTGATATTCACCATCGCCTGCCATCCGGAGAAGCGGAAGACCGCGCGATAAAGCCCGAAATAGGTGAAAACAGGAATGCCGATCGCAGCCGCCGCGACCGCCGCCCATACCCGCGTCCCGGTGAGCGGCACGAATGCCTCAAGACGCAACGCGAGCGCCAGAGCAATTGTCATAATGGCAAGAATGATATCTACGGAAACCGCAACTATTCTCTTGGCCGGGCGTGGCAAGGAAAGCAGCCCGCCAAGGACGCGATCACCAATCTTCCGTAGTTCCAGCATGGAACACTCAATCCCTTCCGACTAGGTTCACTTTCTGGATTATGTCTCCCGGACCAGACGTACCCAGCACCGGCCAAGCAGGCTACCCCCTCAGGAAGGAGGAAGTATAAGAGCTACTGCCGACACAAAGAATATCACCCCTTTGGAGAAACTCCGTAAGGTGTGCCTCAGTATTTAAGACATTTATTTACAGAGCTCGGCAGCTCTGCAACACCAGAAACCCAGTTGCGTGCGTTAACCAAAAAAACGTCAAGTGCCCGCGAAAGATAATGGGGTGATGTCCCGGAGACATGGGGCGTCAACAGCACATCTCGCCGTCGCCACAATCGGGAAGTGTCCGGGACGGGCTCCTCTTCAAAGACATCAAGCGCGGCCCCGCGCAAACGGCCCGCATCCAGAGCATCGAGAACCGCCCCGCTCTCGACAATTCCGCCTCGGGAAATATCGATCAGCACCGCACCGGGCTTGAGAGCCGAAAGAAAAGTCTCGTCAACCAGAGCGGCGGTTTCCTCTGTGAAGGGCAGACAGACGACAAGATAATCCATTTCCCCGAGCGCCCGGGACGCTTCTGCGAGAGACGTACTCGCATCGGCACCCGGGACCGGGCGACCGCTTCTTGTGACAGCGGTAACCTGCATATCGAATGACTTGCACCGCCGTATGATCCATTCCCCGATATGCCCCGCACCGAGGATCATCACTGCCTGGCCGGTGAGTTCAGAAAGCCAGAAACGCGACCACAGAGCCTCCCGGCTTTGCTCGACGAAGCGATCAAACCCTTTCGCGAAATAGAGCATTGCCCCGATCACATATTCGCTCATCTGCGGGCCATGAATGCCGCTGCTTTTGGTGAGCGTAATATCCGACCAGTCCACAGGCATGTCCCATATCCGCTCTACCCCGGCTGAAAGGAAATGCACCCAACGATACTGTTGGGTCCGCGCAAGAGCGTCCGGCAACCACGGCAGCGTCGGAGCGATGATCGAATCGAAGGAAAGGAAAGGCACCTCCTCCGGCTTGCCTGCGAACGAGATTGAGGCATCCGGCAAAGCACGACCGATATGCTCCAGCACCTGCGGCTTCTGCTCCTCGAGCAGATCGCTCTTCTGCAAGAACAGAATCTTATCGAGCGAGCGACCACTCATGATGATGCGGCCTCCCCGATTTCGATCGCCTTTTTTGCAAGTCGCATTTGATTATCCAGAAGCTCGGCCGCAGAGGCACGCAAAAACGCATTATGGCATTGCCGCAGCGATGTAACTTCCGCTGGGAGGTCAATTTGCCGGGTAAGTTCCGCGAGGGACTGCGCTCCATTGTGAAATGAACGCGAGAGGATCACGCTTTCAGAACCAAGCCGGACATGCTCTCCGATGATCCACTCTGCAGGCAGTGTGCCCTGCCCGATGCGGCCAACACCGCCGATGCCAAAGGGCACACCCGCCTCTCTGCAAAACCTGGAAGGAACGTCAAGGAGGCGGCCCGCCAGCACCTCGAACAAAAAGCCAAGCTTCAGATCGAGAGCAAGATCGTTCAGACCGAAATGGATCCGGTCTCCCTTTTCGAGAAGTGGAAGGATTGCGCTAAGCCGCATAAGCGCAGCCCCTGTTTCAACGAGCAATGTCACCGGAAGCCGACCACCTACCAGTTCCTTGAAGGAGGCAACCTCCTTGGGCCCCCGAAACATGGGCAGCATCAGCCGCTTTGCGCCAGCCGCAGCCGCGCCTGCAATCTCGTCTCCCGTTCCTTCCCAAAGAGGGTTGAGGCGTACAAGCAGTTCCGCCCTGGTCAAGAGAGGCGAAATCCGCGCAACATGCTCCAGCGTATGCGCCGCCTGATGCGTGTCGAGATGCCCCTGCCGCTCCGCCTTTCCGCGTGTCTCCATGTCAATGAAGATTGTATCCACCCCCGACGCTTCAGCGTGAAGTGCTATCTCGGGATCTGCGGTGATGAAGAGAGTATGGAAGGACATGATGGAACCTATTCATCCCCGGCTTGCTTCTGCCGGGCCTGAATCTCATCGCGATAAGCGCGCCAGTTCTGACCTTCCTCGCCATAGACGCCCTTGGCGGTGAGCACTACATAGACCGTGAGAAGCATGAGCTTCAGGTCATAGATGAAGCTGTGGTCGCGCACATATTCGGCATCGGCCGCGAGCTGCTCTAGCCATCCAAGGCTGCGTCGTCCGCGCACCTGAGCAAGACCGGTCAGTCCGGGCCGCACATCGAAGCGGCACATATATTCCTGAGGAACGGCCACAAGCTGCTCGGGGATGACAGGACGCGGCCCCACAATCGACATATCACCGCGAAGGATATTCCAGAGCTGCGGCAGCTCATCCAGCGAGGTCGCGCGCAGAAACCGGCCAACACGCGTGATGCGCGGATCGACGCCACCGCTCACCACCACTTCCGCATGCTGGTCGATCGCATCCGGGTCACGCTCCACCATGGTGCGGAACTTGACGATGCGGAATTCGGACCGCCCTTGCCCCACCCGGCGCTGAAGAAAGAAGACGCGGCCCGGACTGTCGAGACGGATCAGCACAGCGATGAGCAACAGAACCGGCGCGAGCAGCAGCAGCAACACTGCAGATACAGCCATGTCAAAGGCGCGCTTCACGACTTCAACCCTTCTCCGAAGGAAGGAGATCACCCTCGCTTTCGCCGAGGATTGCCTTCTTCATGACAGCATTCACCTTCCTGATATCAAACCGCTCAAGAGCAATCTCCCGGGAAACAGCCCCCATAGAGTTCACAAGCTCCGGCTCGATCAGGAATTTCTCCATCGCGTCGGCGAGCTCCTGCCAGTTGCGGGGCGGCACGATGAATCCGTTTCGCCCATTGCCCACCAGCTCACGACAACCCGGTGAATTAGTGGAGACCACCGCTCGCCCGATAGCAAGCGCCTCGAGGCCACTTCTCGGTATGCCTTCCGGGTAATAGGACGGCAGCACAAAAACATGGCTCTCGGAAAGCCATTTCGAAACATCGGTCTGGAACCCCAGAAAATTGACGCCCTGTGCTGCAAAGGGCGAGAGATCTTCGATCTTGTTCTGGGAGTGCGGATCAACCCCGCCGAGATGGAGACACTCCACCTTGCCCGGATATTTCTTGTGCAGATAGTCAGCGGCCCGGGCATATTCGGCTATGCCCTTTTCGGTAATCAGGCGGGAAATCATGATGAACCGCACCGTGTCTGATGGGGGTGCAGGCCGATAGGCAAAATCATCAATATCGACCCCCGAGCCATTGACCAGCACTGCCCTTTCGGGAGAGGGGACAATTCGGTATTCGAGGAAAAGATCCCGATCATCCGGATTCTGAAAGATCATCCGTGCATTGATGCGGCCTGCAGTCAGGTAAAGGGGAAGCACAAGCGTCCGCAGAATCTTCTGCCTGAAGCTCGATTCCCGCGCGAAGAGATAGCCCGCTCCCGTCACCATCGAAACAACACGCGGCACCCCGGCAAGGCGCGCCGCTATCGACCCGAATGTCGTCGGCTTCACTGCATAGTTGAAAACCACATCCGGCTTGAGACGACGAAGCGCAAGATAGAGCGTCTTCAACGCGGTCAGGTTGCGCAGCGGATTGAGCCCGCCCCGATCAAGCTCCACCACCTCATAGGGATAGCGGATTTCATCAAACACCCAGGCAAATTCCTCCATGTCGCCGGCTGGTACCAAAACGGTAATCCGGCAACCAGCGGCAACTAGCGTATCGGCCAGATCGACGCGCTTGGAGGAAAAGGATCTAATGGTAGGAACTATGAAAACGACATGCGTTTTCGCGTCCGGCGCCATGTCCATTTTCAACGCTCGCAAAGTAGATAGAACACGCGCCGACGGAATTTCGGATTGAGATAGGCGTAAAGCTTACCGACCGGGCTGAGGCGACGCTGATAGGTCGCAGCCACTTCTTCCATCGAAATATTCTCACGCACACCGCAGAAGAGCCTCTTCAGCCCCGTCGCGCGGAGAAGCCCGTGATACTCGTAAATGCGATTGGGAAGGTCGTCGATGAAGTACCGCGCCCGGAAACCGATACTCCCAAGATAGCGAAGCAGTTCTGCGGTACGCTCATCACCCATGATCTGAGGATGAATTTCGATACTGATCTTGGTGACGTGATCGGGCGTGTTGTTCATCAGAATGTCATACTCATAACCCTGCACATCCATCCTGAGAACATTCGCGCCATATTCCGGGCAAATATTGGAAAGCGCCCTCATCTGCACGCGGCGGCCTGAGCCGTCCTTGCTGACAGAAGAAAGGTTCAGCTTCGCCGAAACATTGAAGAAAACTTCTCCATCCTGCGGACCCACCGCGCAATTGACGAACTCGCATTTTTCTTCAATCCCGTTCAGTCGCGCATTCTGCCGTACGATCTCGATGCCTTCCTCGAGCGGCTCCACACAGATGATGCGTTTTGCCTTGTGGCTGAGCATCGTGAAGTAGCCAAGGTTGGCACCGATATCGAGAACCACGTCGCTCGGCTCAATGGACTTGTAATAGAAGTAGGAGTTCAGCGGTTCGCGGAAACCGTTGCGCTCAAGATCAATCGACAGACCCTCATCGCTCGGGTGAAGCGAGAAAGTGAATGTTTGATCGATCCCGATTTTCCTCAGATCGACCAGAATATCTCTCGTCTGCATCTAATTGTCGCCTTTCCGAACGAAGATCAAAGTCAAATTGAAATTCCCAAAGGGAATGTCCTCGCTGGCTCAAGCCAGCCTTTCAATAATTGCCGAGTCACGGGACGCGGAGAGCGCGTCCGATACCGAGCCGGACGTCACCAGCCGGACTGGGACGAGCTGCTGGAGCTGATCCAGATAGACCGACAGTTCCTCGTCGTTCTGGTGGCCCTCATAGATCATGTACCGCCACGGAAGCTCACGAAGACCCGGAAGCCAGTTCACATGGCCACGGATCGCGAGATAGCTCACGATCCCGTCCTCCGGGCGTGTCGCCTTGAGATGCTCTGGAAGCTGTTCAAAAAGACGCGTTTCCGGGCCGAAGGGACCGGCAGTCTGCGAGAAGCGCGTGCAACCGATGGACATCAACGTGGAATAGGCCCCATCAATTGCATAGGGCATATCCCAACCATGAACCCAGTGCGCACCCCGGCGCAGATATTCCGCTCCCATCAGGCCGAGATTGCACCCGATATCGAACATGACCTTCCCTTCAAGCGAGATTCCGGCTTCCGCCAGCAGCTTGTCGTAGGTCCGCATGCGCGAGGACGGCGAGCGTTTTGCAGGCAGCTTCACCCCGGGCACTTCCTGATAGAGGAACTTGCCGCCCAGAACGCCGCTCTGCCCGCCGAAATGGCTTGCCGAAGAAGCCGCCAGTGCGACCTCTCTCAGAGTCTTGTCATAGTTACGCAAGGCAAAATTGTGAATATCAACATAGGCAAGCCGATCCCCGCTGCGTATCAGATTGCAGTTGCAATCCGGCTCTTGGAAATCTGCATTTTCCCATCCATAGGACGAGACAAACTCGGCGCGCCCTTTCTCTACCAGCCCCTTCAAACGGCCGACCATCTCTTGACAATCACCGGGGTGAAGCGGTTCCGCCTCCAGATGCTCCACCACATAGGCTGCCGTGCGGCCATTAATTTCGAGCAGGTCGTAGAGTCGCGGCGCAACGCCATTCAGGTGGAAAAAATTCCACGCGACGCTTTGATGAAGGTGGTTATGAGCCCGCTTCTGCGCCATGGCACGACCGGCGCTCGCCACCATATAAGCACCCTCAACGCCTGCCTCATTCTTCGCGACCTTTATGCCGGCGTTTGACGGGTAGCGGGAGCGAAAAAAGCCCAGAGGCGAGGCCTCCCATTGGGAGGGCGAGAGATACCAGGCATCATGCCCCTGCGCCAGATCCTGCGACCTGCACCAGGCAATAATATCAGCACCCTGGACACTTACCTTCGAAGGCCGCTGCACCGGCAGAACGGATTGCCATTCGGATGAGCCACTGATCGCAGAAGCGAGGTGCCCATAGGTGAGCTTCCCCAGCGCAATGCTCTCGCGACCGAAACGGACAGAACCGCGCGCCAGATTGAACAACCACGGCACGTTGGAAAGCATCGTCCGCACCTTGCGCCGTGTTGAAGCGGAAACCGCCATGTTACTTCCTCTCGATCATATAAAGATGCCTGGTAACCTTTTTCGGGTCATCGCATGACCCCTTTTACCCGTGAAGACAGCCCGTCACTCCTTGTTCAGGCGCGCACCCATCAGCTCTTTTGCAGAACGCCATGTGTTTCGCCAGCCCTTCTTTGTTGGAAATGGATTTATGTTCAGCGCCCTGAGAGAGTAAACGCCAAGCACAAGACTGACGAAGGTCAACGACGCAGCGGTAGCAACCGCCGCACCATTCGCGCCGTAGGGAGTGGCCAGTCCCATCGCGAGCACAACATTGATAGCCGCCCCTATCCCCGCGACCCAGGCAAAGGCCTTCTCTTCACCGATCATCTTGAGCAGCGGGTAAAGCGCCCCTGTGAAGCAATTGAATAATTGTCCGATCAACAGAATGATCAGCGGCGTATATGATCCCTCAAAATCCTCTCCGAAGACCAGTCGGATCAGCGGTTCCGCGAGCAAGACCGAGACGACAAAGAAGAGCAGCCCGAAAGCGAAAATGACGGTGGTGCAGACCTGCATCAATTCCTGCAGCCACTCTTTCTCTCCCTGCGCATGCGCCTTCGCAAAGAGCGGTGCAACCACCAAAGACAAGGCGGTAATGGGAAAGACGGCGATCAGGGAAATCTGCTGCGCAAGCCTGAACAGGCCGGCCTCGGTATCAAGTCCATAGAAGCCGAGAACGGAAATAGCGGCTTGCGAATTCACGATCTGGATGCCAGCGATAATCGAAAAAGGCACGATGGCCGTGATCCACCGCCGATCCGCATATTCAGGCGCCGTCACCCGCGCTTCTTTCGGCAGAACCCTGAAAAAGAGAGCAATGCCGATCATGAAAGCAAGCAGCGCCGCCACAAGGTGCAGCAGCATGGCATTTGCCGGGTCGGCATGTTCCGGCGCAACGAGAATCCCGATAAGGAGAAGAATGGAGAACACGCCCGGGCGCAGGGCAAATTCAGGAAGCTGGCCGGATACCACATAGCCGAGCCCCCGCATCATCGCGCCTCGGAGATTGCTTATTGCCACAAGCGGGATGAGCAAAAGGGCGTAGATCTCGATCCCCCAATAGACCTGCAACTCATCCCCCCTGCTCCACAGCCCGATCAATCCCGCAATGAGCAAAAGGCCGGAGAAAAGCAGGATGAACTGTGTTGAACGGCGTATGAAGCCCCGCATCAGCCCGAATTGTTCGAGCGCCTGCGTCTGTGCGATCTCGCGCAGGGAAAGCGTGGGAAGCCCTGCGGTCAGCGGAATCGAGATCAGGCGAACAAGCGCGTAATAGAAGGCATAGACGCCAAGCCCGGCCGGTCCCAGCATGCGGCCAAGCAACAGGATAATCGCGAACTCGAGGACGATGGAAACGACCCTGAGCACGAGACTCGCGAACCCGGCCTTGAATATAAGCGCCATCTTCATCTGGTGGGTCGAGCCTTCTGATGTTCGCCTTCAGCCTGCCCGACCAAACCGAGATCGGAAACAAGCCTTTCCCGCAGCCTCTCGCCGATCTGGTTGCTCCCTTCCATGGTGAAATGCGCGTAGTCGAAATGAACAGGCTTGCCGCCCTCCGTCAGGAGCAGGCAATGCCCGTCGGGACAAATCACGTCTTCCATCGAAATGAAAATGCCGCCAGCAGACTCGACAGCATTCTGAATGCTGCCACTCAGGGAATGCTGATCCTTCCTGGCTTTGTCGAGGAAAAGCGGCGTCCCGTTCTGCCTCGCCAGCAGAAGGGGAAAGCTCCGCTGATACTCGATCGACGGCCCCAGAACGATGACCTTGTCCGTGTGATTTTTCAGATAGGCAACCGTTTCCGAAATCTCCTCCACATGCTGCTCCTGCCAGCGTGCAGAAATAATCACAGCGTCAACGCGGTGCTCGACGACGAAGTGCCCCAAAATACGCTGCATGATCTCCATGCAATAGTCGCTTCCGGTCGTTCGCAGCGTCGGTTTGCAGCCCGATGCCGTCGCCTGCAGGATATTTGCATCAAAGGCCTGGTTGAGCCCATACCACAAATGGGCAGCAAAACTGTCCCCGATGAGGAGATAGTTCGGCTTTTGCTTGTCGAGCTTCAGACAAACATCTTCTGAAAAATCATGCGCATCTGCCGTTCGTGAACTGATGAAACAGGTGCCCGCGCGGTACTGCTGCCGATAGCTGCCGGACTGAGCATAGGTCATGTAGCTCAGATAGTTCGCGGTCCTCACATCATAGGTACGCCAGAAGTCGCCCAGAGAGAGGAAAGCAATTCCGATACCGACCATCAAGACGCCGCCACAGACAGCGACAGGCACGGCGGCACGCCTTCCCCATGCACCAAAGCGCACAGGGTTCTCGACAAAACGCCAGCTTAGATGAGCAAGGATCAGTGATGCGGCAAAGATGGCGGCCTTGTCCCATCCATCGAGAGCCGCGCCGGTCGTGTAGGTGTAGAAGACGATGACCGGCCAATGCCACAGATAAAGTGAATAGGAAATTGCACCGATGTGGACCATTGGGCGCGAGGCGAGCATCGCATAGACCTTGTCACGCCCATCCGCCGCGATGACCATCGCCGCACCAAGACAGGGAACAAGCGCCTTCCAGCCGGGAAATTGTTGCCCGTCAATGAGGACGGCGCCAATCAGGATAACGACAACGCCCAGCGACCGAAACAACGGAGCGAGACGCGCCCGCGACCCAAGAATGGCGAGCGTGGCACCGATCATTAGCTCCCAAAGACGGGATGGAAGCAGATAGAAGCCGGCTTCGGGGAAGTAGAGAGAGGTGACTATGGAGACTGCGAACGAGAGCAGAATACTGGCGAGGGCGATCCAGAGAATATGATTCCGCGCGAAACGGAATGCCAGCACCACGGCCAGCGGAAACACCAGATAGAACTGCTCCTCAATCGCAAGCGACCATGTATGCAGCAGTGGATTGTCCTTGAGGTCGACGAAGTAATCTGTCGTCAGCCAAAAGTGAAAATTCGAGACAAACAGGATGGCAGAAACCGCACTACGTCCGAACAGCTTGAGATCAGGCGTGAAGAAGATCGTCGCAGCAGCGACCGACGAGGCGAAGACCACCACGATCAGTGCCGGCGCAAGCCGCTTGATGCGTCGCCTGTAGAACTCGGAAAAGGAAAAGCGGTTCTCTCCGATCTCTCTCAACAGAATCGAGGTGATGAGATAACCGGAGATCACAAAGAATACATCAACACCAGTGAACCCTCCCCTGAAAGGAAAGATTTGCAGGTGGAATGCAAGCACAGCCAACACCGCAATGGCGCGCAAACCATCTATATCAGGTCTGTAATGCTGGCTTTGCATGTGAGTCGATCAATCACTGTCTGACGGTCAAATGAGGTGGGCGATCGAGCTTTTTCTTGCGTGACAGGACAACCGAAGCACTCAGCGTTGCAAGAAATATCCAGAACATGGTTGCGCGCAGCCCCTGATGGGTCAGCGCATAGAGGAACGGGATGCCGAGAACGCTCCAGTGAAACAGGCTTGCACGCCGGACAGTGGACAGGAGAAAGGCCCCAAAGATGGTGGTGCCGACAATTCCGTAGGAAAAGATGAGTGTGCCTACAGTGGAATGAAGTTCCTTGTCGCCGAACTTTCCGAAGCGCCAGCGCCCTGCCTCCCCAGCACCAAAGAATGTGTACTGCGCAAATTCCACAATGCGGTCATAGCCGCGTTGCGCCGATATGTCCTGCGTTTTGGCATCAAGACGACCGATACGATAGGTAAGGCTTTCCGAGAAATACGTATCTTGCGTAACCGAGAAGTAGATAACCCAACCGGAAACCAGCAGCAGGAGAGCAGTGCCCACGAATGTCCACTTGGATCGCTTCGACTGCGAAAAAAGAATGATCCCGAGTGAAAATAGCCAGGCAACTGTGCCCGTTGCCGAGAAGGACATGAGCAGCACGAGCGAGCACGCGGCGTAGAGTCCTGCGAACATATAGAAGGAAAATTTACCCGAGTGACGAAGCAACAGCAGGATGCCGCAAAGACAAAGTGAGAAATAAGCAAGCTGGTTCGGGTTGTTAAAACCCAGCGACTGGCGGCGCAGACTGAAGTTAAACGAGACGGCCAACTGCACAATAAGTGAGGCGACGCCGGCCATCGCGGCATATTTCAGAATATTGAACGTCCGGTCAGGCGCCCTTGATGCGGCAACAATCACCGACAGAAAGACGACAAAGTTAAACAGGTAATAGGCCGGAATGCGAAGCATGTCCGGATCGGATACGAGCGCCGCCCATATTGCCGATATGCAGAACGCATAAAGGACAAACAAGAAAGAGAAGAAAACAACCGCCTTGTAGCTCCGACCGATCGCAAAGGACGTTAACAGGAGGAATCCTGAAGCGGCTGCGATCAGATAGTCACCCGGCTGTGGCAGGCCACTGGGAAAGACGTAAATCGACGCTGTCGCGAAATAAATGATGAGACCAATACCGTAAATCGACATCGCGTCGATATGGATACGCACCTTGTTCCGGTGCGTCATTCGGGCGCCAGTCATCGATGTTGTGGCCATTATGCGTGGCCCCCCGCCCCGTCATCATTGCATTGCAGCATACCGTGAGATTACGCAGCAGGACTGCATTGATGCAAGTACAGGTTAAGCACACAACTGCTTTTGATGGCGCCAAAAGCTGTTTATGTTTAATAGCCGTTTGAAACAGAGTACTTGTCTTCTGCAGGCTCCAGGGTGTCAGAAGGGTAAACGCACGACATGAGCTTCTTCACCCGGTTTCGAGAGCAGGTTGTATTTTCCGGTCTCGTCTTTCTCGTTACCTTTGCCCCCCTCCCCCTCGGAAGCAACCGGCCATTACCGGCAGCAATCATCGCCCTCACTGTAGGGGTTCTGCTCCTTCTTCAGACAGGTATGTCCATATGGGGTGCCAACGAAACGGCGCGACATTCCTCCCCTCTCGCTCCCGCTTTCATTGCCTTTGTTCTGGTCATCATCTGGATACTGATCCAGATGGCGCCTGCGCCATGGCTTGCGCTCGGTCATCCGATCTGGACGGAAGCCTCAAGCGTATTAGGTGAGCCACTCACACCACGCATCACGATAGACCCTGCCGCAAGCGGAGCGGCGCTGATGAACCTGCTCGCTTACGCAGGGGTATTCTGGCTCGCTTTTTCGGCGACGCGGGACGCAAAGTTCGCTGCGCGTGCGCGACAATGGCTTGTCACCATCGGCGGGTTCTATGCCGCCTATGGGATCCTGAACTTCGTTCTGGGCGTCGGCTGGCTGCCTTTCATCGACATGCCGAACCATCCCCACTCGGCAGTCGGCACCTTCGTTAACCGCAACAACTTCGCGACCTTTACCGGCCTTTGCCTGCTTTGCGCCTTGTCGCTGCTGCTCGAAAGGGTCCAGCACATCCTTTCAACCTCGCGCACACCAAGGCAGAAGCTGGCACTCGCCATCGAAATGCTTCTGTCCGACGCGCGCTGGAACACGGCCGCCACGTTATTGCTTCTTGTCGCGCTCTTTCTGAGCGCTTCCCGGGCGGGTATCGCTTCTTCCCTTGCCGCCCTCTTCGCACTCACGGCCTTCCAGACCGGATCAGGCAACAGCGGCAAGAGAAGCCGCAACGCGATGGTGCTCGCTCTTCTGCTGCTCACAGGGTTTGGCTTCCTTGCGGGGGGCGGCAAGCTTGTCGAGCGGATCGAGAAGGACGGCCTGCTGATTTCCGGAGAAACGCTACGTCATGAGATTTACGACACCACGCTTCAGGTCATCCGCACCGCCCCCCTCGTCGGCACCGGCTTCGGCACCTATGCGACGGCCATTGAGACATATCGGGAGGATGACGCTCTTTTCAGCGTCTGGCAGAAGGCGCACAACAGCTATCTGGAGAGTGCGACGGAGCTTGGCATACCGGCAGCATTTACATTGCATGGCGCAATATTCTGGCTCGCCCTGCTCTGCTTCCGCGGTGTCCGGTTACGTCGCAGTCGACGCGCCTTCCCGGCACTCGGCGTGGCGGCAACAATCCTCGTCGGACTTCACGCGCTGGTTGATTTCAGCCTGCAAATTCCGGCGATTGCAATTCTCTATGCCTTTATCATGGGCTTTGCCGTGGCACAGTCAGCCGTCCCCGAAAAGCGCAAAGGTCCGCAGAAGGCCGCACCATCTACCGATATTCCGCCTAACCTGAAATAAGCAGCCGATCAAACCGCTTAAGGGCGCGGGGGTCGGCCCCTAGCGCCTCGCGAAATGCTGCACGCGCAGCGTAATCCGCCTCAAGATAGGTGCTGACGAGAAGCGGGCGAAGTGGACGATACCGCCAGTAGGCAAGCACCTCTCTCATGCTAATTTCACGTATCTCATCGGGCGTGTCTTTCCAGTGCAGCATCGCGATGCGGAAGTGAACGAGAGATACAGAAGCTCTGCTCGGCGCCGTCAGTCTGGCAAGACGAAGCTCCTGAACAACATCAGCCGGGCGCGCATCGGCATCAATTCTGGTTTGGGCAAAAAGCGCCCAAGCATAGCCATCTCCGGGTGAGAGCCGGACATAATGGCGCGCGGCGGCAAGCGCTTCTTCATTCAGAAGATAATCGCGCTTGTCTCCACTAGCGCCGTCAGAACGCGCCAGACGGCGCGCGATCAGTGCCTGTTCACGCCAGAAAGAAGGCTCGCCGGGTGCCCACGCAGCAGCAGTAAGGAATGCTGATCGCGCCTCATCCAGCCTGTGCGCCAGAATATGGCGTCCGGTAACCAGACCGCTTCTTACATCCCCGAAAGGAAGAAGCGTGGCGTGAGCCATGACGCGAGGTACCGCAAGCACGACAAGCGCCACGCCAAGAATTGTCGCAAGAAGCGGCAATGCCCGGGCAATGCCTGCATGCTTCCTGTTTGCGTCAATTGACATAGTAGCGGCTGTATTTCCCGTAGTAATAGCCGCCGTCGCCGTACCCGTATTTTGCCTGGG
>ENA-UOVV01000668-UOVV01000668.1-compost-metagenome-genome-assembly--contig:-NODE-668-length-36504-cov-10.359324_pt1 | contig 36504 bp, 29 predicted proteins | sample MGYA00238155_ERZ761577 | MGnify/ENA primary metagenome ERZ761577 (study PRJEB28898, sample SAMN06268775) | compost metagenome | isolation source: Emeryville, CA | place: USA:Emeryville, CA | collected... | reverse complement strand
AATTAAAAATATGCACCAATAGTAATGACCATTAAACTGATTCGTTCGGAAAAACCAAAGAGCTGCCGACGTCTTGGAGATAGTAGCAGCTCTTTGGCGGTTAGGATATTTTCAAATTAGTTAGTCGGGGATAAAAGTAAACTCGGGAAATCCGTATAATTCATATTTAACGGCAGTGACGGTACCAGGGAATTCCACCGTTGCTACGTTAGTGTAACATGCTTCATGCACCAGGATGCTACCTACAGTAAAGGGCATAAAATTGGAAGAAGAAGCTGTAGCTGCGTAGAAATATTTCTTATTTACCCCTCCTATCTGCGAATTAATACTAATTACGTACTTCTTGTTGGGCTCTAAAATCAATTCATCAACATTTTCCAATGTGAGCTTATTGGGCGACGTTTGCTCGACCGTCTTTTGGCGTAGCAAATTTTTAGTATCATACTCCCAAATCAGTACCCGGTAGGATCCGGGTTCTGGCATCTTACTCCCCAATTGGGTGATCTTCCCCGGTACCGATGCGCTGAACACAACGCCAAGTTCCCACGGTCCAGACCCCCGTTCTTTCATCTCAAATCCATTTTCCTCGGTTAGGAAAGTGGTTAACGGTTTTTCTGATGGCTTAACCTTTTCCTCTTTGTCTTTGCAATCCGTTAATGCTAACAAACTCACAAATAATAAAACAATCAATTGAGTTTTCATCGGTTTGGCAATTTTAATTTTTACGGATAAGTGTGTAACAAAATCAACACGTAAATGTAGAGTAAGATTGGGAAATACGGATGCGAACCCCCTAGGCATTTATTTTACGGTAACTGATGAAAATCAGCTATAAGCCTCGGCAGCGCGTTTGCATTCTTATGAATTGAAAATTATATTTACAGGCGTTATTCGCAATTTTGGGATAAAGGGACGGAATCGTTGATGGCTCGAATAGGATCCATATTCTTTTTGATGTTGATGCTAATTAAGGTATGCATCATGCCCTTAATTTATCTCGATTACGAGCTCAGAAGAGACTATATCTCCAAAAATCTCTGTATAAATAGGAACCGACCCGAACTTAAATGTGACGGGAAATGCTATCTCGCTAAACGTTTAGCAGAAGCACATGAGAGGGACCAACAGGAGGCAGAACGTAACTTTATATTTCAGCTCTGCGAAACACTGGCCGACCCCATAGGGCACAACCTGTCCTTTATCACTGAAACTGCAGGTTCTGAAATTTCCAATTCAACGGAAACCCCTTATCAATCTCCTTTATATGATCGGAATGCCGTTACTGGCATTTTCCGGCCTCCCCACACTGCGTAGAGGATACTTGTATTTTATTAAATTTCAACGGGTTATCCGCTTCGATTCGAAACGATTAACCCTTTGGATCATCATTAATTAATCATCTGTTTTTCTATTACCTATGTTCTCAAAATTAACATGGCCTGCGCTGATGTTTGTGGCAGCGTGTCTCCTAATTTCCTGCAAAAAAAATGATAACCCTACCCCGACGGAATCGGGTTCATTACGTATTGAATTTGACAATGTGGTGGGGGATGAAAATTTGGTTTTGAATGCTAAAACCTATCGAAATGCTGCAGGGGAAGAATTTACCGTGAGTAAGCTCGATTACTTTGTTTCGAACTTTGTACTTTATGATGACAAGGGGAATTCATTTACCATTCCTCAAGATTCCAGTTATTTCTTAATTAGAGAAGATGAAAAGTCTAGCCAATATGTAACGCTGAATCAAATTCCTTTCGCCGACTATGTGGCCGTAGAGTTTATGGTGGGTGTGGATAGTGCACGTAGCGCATCCCCTATCGAAAAGCGAAAAGGGGTCTTGGATCCCGGTGAAAATCCCAGTCACCACGGCATGTATTGGTCGTGGAATGCAGGTTATATTTTCTTGAAATTGGAGGGTAGTTCAGACGCAGCTACTTCGGCCAACGGCAAATTCTCGTACCACATCGGCTTATACGGGGGCTACCACGAACCTACCGTCAACAATACACGTGTGGTAAGGGTGGAATTCGGGCATGACAAGGCTACCGTTAGCAGCACCAAAGTTCCGTTAGTTCATTTGTTTGCCGATGTATTAAAGATATTTGACGGCCCTGGGACCCAATTAAAAATAAGTGAGATTAATTCTATCGCAGCTGAGCGAGCGCAAGAGGCTGCCCAGGTTGCCGATAATTACGCTCAGATGTTTACCTATGATCACACGCACTAAAATAGGATGCTTCCGAAATGGGTTATTTCCCCTTTGGATTACCGGGGCAACGCTGCTATTGTTTTCTTGTGATAAAACCAAGGAAACCCCAGAACCCATTGACAAGGAACCTACGCCTGTCTCATGGAAAAAACCAGACCATTTCCCTGACCCGGTTTACGATCTATCCCGAAATCCGTTGACCGAGGAGGGCATAGAATTAGGTCGTTTTCTTTTCTATGATGGGATATTGTCGCGGACCAATAAGATTGGATGCGGTACCTGTCACCAACCTCAGGTAGCTTTTACGCATCACGGGCATGAATTGAGCCATGGGGTAGACGATCTTTTAGGTACACGAAACGCACCGTCGACTCAAAACCTGGCATGGAGTCCGGTTTTTTTCTGGGATGGAGGAGTTCATGATCTCGATTTTGTACCCTTTAACCCCATTGCTAATCCGGTAGAGATGGACGAAACAGTCCCGAATATCCTGGACAAATTGAGAGCAAGTCCCCATAACGGGTCCGGAACTAAAGTGGATTATCCCAACATGTTCAAAAAAGCCTTCGGCACTGAAGAAATCAATACGGAACGCATGATGAAGGCTTTGTCTCAATTTATGATGACCATGGTATCAGCCACTTCTCAGTATGATTTCTACCTAATGGGGGATCAATCGGCTCTCAACCCACTTGAGAAAGAAGGCATGTTACTCTTCGAACAAAAATGTTCCTCTTGTCATAGCGGTGTACTTCAAACGGACCATAGCTTTCGGAACAATGGTCTAATGCCACTTCGTATCAATGACCAAGGCCGATTCAACGTTTCTACCCGGACGGAGGATAAATATAAATTCAAAGTTCCCAGTCTTCGTAATGTGGGGGTAACAAACCCCTACATGCATGATGGCCGATACCATACCCTGGAAGAAGTTTTGGATCACTATAGCCGGAACATTGCCCATTTCTACCATTCGGGTTCGGAAGCCGTGGAAACTTTAGACCCTCTTTTAGCAAATCCGGCAAACCCAGGAATTCCGATGACACAAGATGAAAAGAAGGCTATCATTGCTTTTTTGCATACCCTCACCGATGAAATATTTAATTCAAATCCTCAGTTAAAAGATCCAGGCGTAGGGAACGCCTTTTAAATTGATCCAATCATGAAAAAATCATATAAAATTCTGCTTTTTACCGCGCTAGCGTCTATGGGTTTGGGGCTTACGGGTTACGCCTGTGACATCTGTGGTTGTGCCAATAGCGGGTCGTATTATGGTATTATGCCTCAATCCCATAAATCGATGGTGGGCATACGGTATAATTATATGCATTTTCATACGCACCCCGAAAATACCATCTTAGCCACAAAAGAAACCTTTCATGTTGCTGAAATATACGGTCGATTTTTCCCCATACGACGCGTTCAGGTTATGGCTTTCGTACCCTACCGATTTGATGAACAAGTAACTTCGGCCATTACGAAAAAAAACTCGGGGTTGGGCGATGTGACAGTATTGGCCAACTATAACTTGTTCAATAGCTTGATGGATGGAACGAGCAGTCCCGACAGAGTTCACTCGGTGATGATTGGCGGGGGAGTCAAAGCTCCAACGGGAAAATTTCGCTACGATGAGAATGATCCACTTCAGGTAGCCAATGCCAATTTCCAATTGGGTACGGGTAGCATTGACTTTATTTTAAATGCCTTTTACTCCCTCCAATGGAACAAATGGGGGCTATCTTCAAATATCTCCCGAAAGTTCAATACGACGAATTCAGAAGATTATCGCTTTGGCAACCAGCTTTTTGGTTCAGTTGACTTTTTTAGAACCTTCAAATTAGGCAACTTGAGTTTCATGCCGAGTCTCGGCATCTATGCCGAACATGCAGAACATGGGAAACAACGCGGGCAAATTCTTGACATTACCGGTGGAACACTCATTAATGGGGCCGCAGGTTTGAATTTTTTCGGTGAAAAGTGGACGTTCGGTGTGGTTGCCCAAACGCCACTTCACCAAAAGAGCGCTTCAGGCCACGTATTTTTGAAAGATAGAGCCATGGCCCAATTAGCTTTTCTATTTTAGTAAGGGTCTTTGCCCATCAGTTGGATGGATACATGGTGCAAATATTCCCCCGGCATGATCTGGCATGCCAACCTACTTTTCGCAGTGGCATCGGGTAGTGTATCGAGGGTTTCCAATTCCTGAAAGGTAGGTGGAGGTAATTGGTCAAGACCTTCTTCTACCTGACAATGACAGTCAGCACATAGCCCCATTCCGCCACAGGTAGCTCTCATTTTAAATTCGGAAGTTTTTAAAACTTCCATCAAATTGAGCTCCGCATTATGCGGGATATTTACTGCATGGGTCTGTCCGAGGCGATCCGTCACCTGGAGGACAATCTGATCAAAATCCGTGGACACCATAAACGGTCGTGTATTTAAATGTTCTTTTTTGATTCGGATAAACGATATGGAATGCACTTTGTGCCATCAGGGCTGCTTCATGAAAACCACATAAAATCAACTTTAGCTTTCCAGGGTAAGTATTGATATCACCTATGGCAAAAATCCCAGGCACATTGGTAGCGTAATCAAAGGTATCCACTTCGATGGCCGCATTGTGAAGGTTTAGGCCCCAATTGGCAATGGGGCCTAACTTGGGTGTTAGCCCAAACAAGGGAACAAAATAGTCGGCTATAATAGGCAACTTGGTACCATCTGCATTTTCAACCACTACTGCCTCAAGTTGATCTTCTCCAATCAACCCGGAAACGTTGGCCTTAAGAGCTAAATCGATTTTACCTTCTCGAGCTAGTGCATATACTTTATCGACGGAATCAGGCGCCCCACGAAACGATTCCGAGCGGTGAACCAACGTAATATGTTCGGCAATATCGCTCAGGTAAATGGTCCAGTCGAGAGCCGAATCTCCGCCCCCCGCTATGACCACGTATTTGCCCCGGTATTGCTCGACATTCTTGACAAAATAATTTACGCCTCGACCTTCGAAGCGGACTAAATTTGTCAGCTCCGGTTTTCTCGGTTCAAAGCATCCCAACCCACCCGCAATGACGATCACTTTAGATTCTACAATCGTGTTTTCGCTGGTACGTATAATAAACTCCCCAGTTTCCAACTTGATCACTTCCACCACTTTTTCCCCCAATGTAAAGGTGGGTTTGAAAGGGGCAATTTGTTGTTTCAGATTTTCTATTAAATCTTGAGCATTGACCTCGGGTAATCCGGGAATGTCGTATATAGGCTTCTGAGGATAAATTTCAGTAAGCTGACCGCCTACTTGCGGTAAGACATCGATAAGATGGCAACGCATTTTAAGCAAACCAGCTTCAAATACTGCAAATAACCCTACGGGTCCAGCCCCTATAATACAGATATCTGTCTTTACTTTATTTTCCATATTCCTTTTTCGTTTTGACACGAAATTGGAGGAGAAAATAAAGAGTATCAAATGACAATTTGTTATACAGTATTACCTATGGTTATAATTACTCAAACAAAAGCGCTTAAAAAGTTGGGCAAGTTTGAGTCGATTACCATTTAATTCAATAAACTGGAAGTCGCGATAAATTTCCAAGCCATCAATATCAATGATAGAAAGTTGACGATATTTCAGTTCATCAACGATAGATTGTATGGAGAGAAATGCAGCTGATTCGGAGTACATTAGGTATTGCTTGATCGCAATTGTACTTTCCAGCATGATATCGATATTTAATCGAGTAAGGTCTATTCCAGCGTTTAGCATGGCACGATTAACGACATCGAGTGTTCCGGATCCTGCCTCCCGCATGATCAACGGGATAGGGTAAAGCTCGTTAAGACTTATACTTTCCTTTTTCGCTAACTTATTATCAGCATTGGTGACCAATACGAGTTCATCCTTGGCAAAGGGGGAATACGTAACCTGGGAATGGATAGCCGGTCCTTCGACGATGGCAATATCAACCGCTTCCGCTATAATTTGTTGGGAGATGAAATCGCTGTTACCCTGTATAAAGGAAAACTCTACATCGGGGTAAGCCTTACGGAATAAGGCTAATAAACGGGGCAATATCGTTTGAGCAACCGTCGTACTGGCACCAATTCGAAGCATGCCACCTTCGATCTCCATTACCTGAGAAAGCTCTACTTCCATGCCACGGTAGGCATTCATAATCTTTGTGGCATATCGTAATACGATTTGACCGGCAGTTGTTAGGGTGATATGATTTCCATGGCGGTTAAATAGGCGCATGTTCAATTGCTGCTCCATTTCCCGAATATGTTTTGTAACGGCTGGCTGTGTGATGTTTAACCGGGAAGCTGCCTTGGTGAAGCTGAGTTGTTGGGCTACTTCATAAAAAACACGAATGCGAAAATCGGATATCATCATATTTCCCGGGTTTAGGGGAAGAACGAACTTTTTTCTCGACAAACTTAAGCAATTTGCACTATACCCCTTTGCCAACCGTTCTATTGCGCTAAAACTGTATTTTATATATAGCCCTCCCTTACGAATTCATGGGGAAGAGAATTACGCCATTAAAAAAAAATGGCCAGGTCTCCTCCGATAAAGGTCTGAACCTGGCTCATCGCATGATTAGTAATACGATAATTTAGGCAACTCAGTATTTACACTCAGTAGTATTCATATCGAAGTAAGTTCGAGCTGGTCGTTATTCCAATTCGATCTTAATTTCTACTTTACGATCGCCTGAAGTGGATATGATCACTGCATTTTCCGTCAAGCTAACCTTCCGCCAATTATGTGGATCCCGAGCAAAGGCTCCAGTTTGCACCTGGGTTAGTTGGTTACTACCTAATTTCCGGATTTGATTGACGTGTTCATGACCTGCTAATATTAGCTTTAGAGAAGGGTGTTGTGTCAGCAAATCGTACAACTCACTGTCTACCATATTATCGCCTAAAGGTATGTGCATTAGTACTATTTCGGTATCCTCGTTCGACTCCGTGAGTTGTTCCTTCAGCCATTCCATCTGTACGCGATCCAGATAGGGCGGCTTACTTTTTTCAAGGTTTCCGGCTGAATTATATGCGTTGTCGAGAAAAATAAGTCGGTACGGTCGTTTCCCGACGTTGAATTGGTGGCTGTAATGGGTTCCATTCCGAAATGCATCAGTGGATCGTGCCCAGGCTGCTCTTGCCTTTCCAGCACTGCGTTGAGATGAAAGCATGTTGGTGCCTCCCCAGGCGTAGGTTGCGATATCGTGGTTGCCTGGATTGAGGTATATCTTGACCGGGTATTGGTTGATTAATTCTGCAAATTGTTCGATTTGATAATATTTAAATTTCCCCTCCGGAGTCGTGGCAGCATAAAAATCAATCATGTCGCCTGTGATTGCAACAAATCGTAAATCCTGCGACTTAGCCACGGAATCCAGGATGTTCTTAAGAGGTTCCTGTCCGAAACCATAGTGCTTTCGTCGGGAAATGATTTCCGGATGGTGCTGATCCAAATCGAATATGAGATGGGTGTCAGTAATGTGTAGAAACGATAAAGTGTCGCTTTGCGCTTTTGTTTCGTACGTAATGCAAAAGAGGGCTATGCCTAAGATGGAGGACAAAAAGATTTTTTTTCTCATAAGAAGGACTAGGTTTCGGAATATATGAGCCCTCCCGGATAATTCCGAGAGGGCGGGAATTCTAAGGCTGGGGTTTAATTTCCAGGGTATCCGTCACTTTGCCTTGTTGATCTACCACTTCAATAAGCAGGCGATTTTGATCGGCGTTAGCTCTTAGTAAGTGGCTATTTGAGTTCACCAAGACTGGAAATTTGTGATTATTGGGAGTGGGAGCTACTTTCATGTAACGGTGAAGGTGACCGCTAATCATGATCTGGGCGCCGGCCTCATTGAGCAAGGGTACAAATTTTCGCGCAATTTCCATTTCTCCGTGCCATCCACCGAAGGGAGGCATATGGCAAATGACTACCTTATAGGGCGCCGATTGGTACTCCGGACTTTTGAGTGCTTCTTTCAACCATTCTGCTTGCTCAGTCCTATAGAAATCCATATTGACAATCCCAGAATATTCAATATCTGAATCGGGTTTGTCTTCGCCACAATCTAACACCACAAAGCAGATAGGTCCTCTTCTAAACATATAGTAAAGCTGGCCTGTGGGGGTCGGGAAATATTCAGGAAACGGACTAGCGTATTGTCCGCGCGTTTCATGATTACCCCGAGCGTAATACATGGGCGTTTCGGAGGCAAATACTTTAACACCGGTATCCATAAAATCGGTAAACATTTGATCTTCCGTCCGAAGGTCGTTGGCCATGTCCCCGTTGAAGAAAACCAGATCCGTCTTTTTGAAATCGAGCTGCCCCAATAGTTTTTCCATCACTTCATTTCTTCCGTGTATATCGTTGATCACCCCAAAAACAACTTCTTTTTGTTGAGGGTCACTCGTGGTAAACGACAGTGGTCGTTGACGATATACCCGGGTAGCTGCTACGCGTCCATAGGTTACATCGGCGCCAACATGTTTTGTAACTTCTTGGCTATATACGCGGTAACGATATTTGGTTCCTGGTTTAAGCCCCTTTAGGGTTACTTTATGCAAGGTGCTGATGTTCTTAAAACCATGACTACTAGCGAAGAATTTGGGTCTTTCGGTATAATAGAAATGAGTACTATCATCAGGGGCGAGTTCCACCCAGCCAATGGATGGTAATTCGGTGGTCCAAACGATAGTCACACCGGTATCATGCAGCCCTTGTAAATAAGGTCCGTGTGAAATGGTAAATTTTCCTTGCCCAAATACGGGTGTGATTAATAAACAAATTGCAAAAATATAGGCCAATCTACGTTGAATAATCACCGCTAGAGCCGAGTTTAGGTTTAATAATCGTTGCTTTTCCAATAAAGATTTCTTTGTCATGTTGGGTTCAAATTAAATTGTATCGTTAACACTATTGTTCATATTTTAAAATCAAGGCGAGGAGCGATTTTAGTCCAGCTATGCCAAAATATTTTTTCGTGGTCTTATATCAAGTTGATTTGAGATTCCCAAAATTAAAATCCTTTCATTCAAATCTTACTTTTCTAAACTCTGGGTCTAAAATTTTCATTTTTCCTGAGCCCATTCCAATAGCTTGGCGATAGGATTACTATTCTGCAGCAGATCTAATGGACTATTCATTTTGCCGTAATTCTGCTTGGTAATTTTATAGGCCTTATCGAACTCCGCTGCCGCAAGCAAATTCCCATTACTGTCCACTGGGTCAGATAACCATAGGCGACGGGGTGCCAAGGCAGCGGCGAGATCGGGTAGGTCGTAAGCTCTTAATGCCCCGGGAACCATACTGTAAACATAACGAGGCTGATAATATTCGTTTTCAACCACCGTCTGATAGGAGGCATACATACCCGCAATGGCGACCCTAGCAATACGAGGTTCGAACACGGCGGCATGAAGCAAGGAGGGGCCCATTTCAGCCCGAGCCATTCCCCATATTTCTTCATTGGGGGATTTTGCTTTGATCACATTTACCAGACGAATCAAATCCGCCGCATGCACACCTACAATGCTACGTCCGGTCTGGGCGGCCGTAAACCAAATGTTCAGCGAAACGCCTTCAATGGCAGCGTCTCCCCTAAATCGATCTGACACCAGTTCACCAGTCCCGAGTAAATCAGGGGCTAATACGGTGATTCCCCCTCGGACTAAATCTTCCATTTCTCCCGCCGCTTCGGCGACTTTCCCTTCGGGATGTAAGTAAATGACGGTTTTGCCTATAGGTTGACGCGGTACAAACAATAAGTAAGGGACTGGATAGTCGCCTTCTCCTTCAATGAAATACTTTTCAATGACGTAGCCTTCTTTGGGGTATCGTCCGGTAAATACTGGTTCAGCGTCTTTTGAGGGTGCTCGAAATCCGCTATATTTCCGAGCATTTTCAGTAACGTATTTCGAAAAATCAGGGTTGTTTTCACGAGCTTTCTCTAACTGTCGGATCCATTCCGCTGACGCTTTTTTATTGAGTGAAAAGACAGTTTCATAGGTAGGAAAGGAAGTAGCAATTTGCCCAGTCGGTGTCTTTTGTAATTCTTTTTCGGTCAGCCATTCCACTTTTTCTTCCTTAGGAGACCCTGGGAGATTTAAATGCTTCTGAAAAAATGCATACATCCCCTCTCGGATGTTTTGTTCGTAACCATGTTCGTAATCTCCTTCGACCATAGCTACGTTTTTACTGGCGCCGAACAACTCATACACTTTTTTCACCCTTTTATACACATCGCGCGTACCACTAATGTTGAAAAAGTCGCGGGTAGTTGCCATAATAAGGGTCGGTTTAGGCGCACGAATTTCAATGAAATCCGCATGATCTATCCCTTCTTTCAAGCCATGATAAAAATTTTGCTCCCCGTCCTGTAGTCCGATGGATTCTATCAATCGCTTAAACCCGGTAATATATCCACTGGGTGCTGCAGCTACGACACGGTCGTCGAGCGCACCTATATAGGCCGCTTGCGTGCCTCCTCCCGACAATCCATGCACGCCTATTCGACTGGCATCAACCTCCTCTCTACTGACCAAATAATCAATTCCCCGAATTCCATCCCATACAAAATAACGGGCTGTGGAATGTCCGATAAGAAAAGATTGGACAGTTGGGTAGGAATGCTCCTTAGTTGAGCTACCAATTCTTGATTCGCCACTTTCAGGATTTAGATATTGCACCCTTTCTCCTTGGCTTACCGGATCAAAGGCTAATACGATGAATCCCTTTTTGACCAGGTTTTGCAAAGGGAGTTGATACACGTCTCTGCGATAGGCCAAGGCACTATGCCCACTGCAAAACAGTATTGCGGGTGCTTTTCCTTTCAAACCATTCGGAATAAAAAGTGATGCTGTCACATAATAACCCGGTAATGACTCATAGATTAGGTTTTCGATACGAAAATCCTCTTTTTGAACGACCGAGGTGACCTTCGCATTCAAGGGCGTTTTTTCAAAAAAACCACCTAATTGATTCCAAATAATCGCTTTAAGATCTTGCTGTCTTTTCTGCCATTGTTTCCTGGTTTTAAGCTTTTCTACGTCGGCCTCCATCTGATCAATCATTTGGTAGGCGTCTTTGGCCATATGATGATAGAGAAGGTACGATGGGTCATTGTATTTTACCCACTTGTCCTTAATAACCAGTAATTCTTTTTGTCCCTGGGTTACTAGCGGGAAGAAAAGTGCCCAATATAGGATGGCCAGACGTACACTAATTAGTAAAGAACATCGGGTTTTCATGGGATGCAAAATTGGATTAGGAACCGTTATCACCTACAAAGTGGTGCCTTGAAAATCGAAAATTACCGCCAGATAATACTAAGGCAAGGTTTCCTTAAATGCCTGATACTGTTGCCGGAACTGATCTATTTTCTTCCGATAGCGGCGACTCGATATTAAATTTTTCATTTCGTGCGGGTCAGACTTTAAATCGTAAAAGAGTTCGTAGTCATGTTCGGTAAAGATCAAATACTTATAGTCTTTACTGACGACGCCCTCCATTTTGGGCAATAGGGGGCTTGGAAAAACCGTATGCTCATAAAAGAAAGAATTACGACGCATTTCCTTATTGCCAAAATTTTTAATCAGGTCCATACCCTGCATCGACGCTGGAGCTGTAATCCCCGCAATGCCCAAGATAGTGGGGGCAAGATCGATATTCAGCACAAGATCGTCGGAAACACCCATAGGTACCACCCCCTGAGGTCTAAGGTCATAAAATATTAAGGGAACGTGAATTCCTTTTTGAAATCCATACCATTTCCCCATCAACCCATGCTCCCCCAATGAAAAACCATGATCACTGGTGTAGATAAACACGGTATTGGGTGCATATTTTTGAGCAGCATCGATTATTTCACCCACGGCTTCGTCCAACCCGGTGATTAATCTGTAGTAATCTTTCGTGTTGCGCTCGAATAGTTCAGGGGAGGAGAGGAATCCTTGCCACCGTTCCCTTGCGATGTTTTTTTCATTTTTGAAGAAGTCGGGAAACTCCTGCCAATGTTTATTGGTAGAAGAAGGAGGAGCCGGTATAAACAAATCTTGGTACAGATCACTGTATCTAGGTTGGATCAGATAGTGAGCGGGCACACCGTTCTTTGGATCAATTTCATGGGCTGCATTAAAGGATACAGCTAGGTAAAAAGGTTTGTTATTTTCGGCCTGTTGCTTGATATATTCGACGGCTTTTTCGGTGATTGCATCGGTTTGATGGACGCTATCTTCCGACATCCAGGGAATTTTTACATCCCAATAGTCAAATGTATGGGCTGGCGGATTATTACCCACCCCCAAAAAACCTATTTGGGCTACCTGATACCCACCCTTACGTAGCAACATAGGGTAGGTGTTACTCCAAGCTTCTTCTGAAAAATTGGTTTTAAAATCATTGATCCGATGCCTTTGCTGATATTGACCACTTAAAATGCTGGCGCGACTAACCGCACAAATGGCTGTGGTTACATAGGCTTGTCGAAAGTTCAAGCCCTGGCTCGCAATGGCGTCGAGGTAGGGTGTTTCTATAAATTTATTTCCGTTAGCCCCAAGTGCGTCGGCTCTATGACTATCGGTAATAACGAAGATGATATTGGGCTGTTTTCCCATTGTTGAGGGAGGAGTTTGACAAAATGCGCCAACCGTCCCTATCATCAGAAAAATAAAGCTAACCGTACGTATTACACCTTTAATCATTAGATAAGAGTTCCCGATAGGAGGCAAATACCTCCTACGAATTTTCTTATATAACTCAGAAAGGCAAAGAATTTACTCTTTTTTATCTACATCTTGTCCGAATTTAAGCTATACTAGGGTTCTCAAGCTGGAGTATTACAATTGAGCCCATCTAGCTTTATAAACTTTCATGCCTGGAAATCCAAATTTCCGTCCCGGGTTGATGAATTTAACGGAAAAAGTCCACCATGACTCTTCAGGTTCCGTATAAATAATCTGACCGGCCTTGTTCCGGCCTATGCTCTTGATGTTTTCCTTTGTAGGGAAATCTTGTATGTTGGAGAACTTCTCTTTTTTGATATCGAATACCCAGGCGTTGGTATGTTCGGTAATATAAAGTTGCTTTCCGTTGGCGGTGAGAAACAGGTCGTGCCCGCTTTTACCCGGAATCTTCCATTCCTTCAATAACTTTAATTCGGGTTTAGTGGGGTCTGAAATCGACAATGCATACGCACGTAAAACATCATAACCAAGGGCATAAAGTATATTTTTCTTTTTATGCCAGACGACTCCATGACCGGAATAAAGGGAATCTTTGGCCAATGGTTTATCGGATACGGCGGGATTGAAAATCTCTACACTATTCCCATTTGCATGAACGGAACCAGCCGCAGCGATGAGTCCCCCTGGAAGAAACTCAATGGAATGGGCATTCCCCACCTCTGTTAGAAATAGCAGCTTCTTGTCAGGAAAACTAAGCACGGCTATGCCACCTGAGGAAGATGAAACCAAAAGCTGTTTTCCGTCGGGCGAAAGTTTACAATCATCCATGGTCCTGAATTTCCGGGTTCGGTAAATTTCAGGTAATTGCTCATCCTTTGAAGCGTCCCATTCCCAGGCTATGTGTGGGATCGTATCCTTGGACTTGTCGTAATCAACCAGTAAAACCTTCGTATCACCGCAAACTAAAAACTGTTTTTGAGCTAACAAAGGGGCATTTCCCACTAAGAAAAGGGAGAACAGGACCAGGTGAAATTTATTCATGCTTTAGGGATTAAAATAATAATGGCTCTCATAGGTTAAATTTAGGATCGATGATTTCCCACTCTCGAATCGTTGCCGACCAATGTTCAGACTTAACAATCGAATCCATTTTTTGAAGAATGTCGGGATGCTGAGCAGCGATGTCGTATTCTTCTTTCGTATCCGATTCCAAATCGTATAATTGCCAAGGTGAATTTGGGTTATTTTTAAGTCCGGTTTTAACACCCTTATATTTCTGAAAACGAATGGCCACCTGGCCTCCTCTTTCGGGAAATTCAAAATATAAATAATCTCGCGGAGTCACTTTCCCCTGCCCTGAAAAGGCAGGCCATAGTGAGATACCATCATTGGGAGGCGCCTCCACCCCTGCGATATCACAAAGGGTAGCCATCATATCGTATTGCACTGATACGACATCCGAAACCTGGCCAGAAGTAATTTTACCCGGCCATCTTGCGATAAAAGGCACTCTTATTCCCCCTTCATAAACTTCGCCCTTTCCTCCGCGTAGGCCTCCCGTACTATTGAAAAATTCACGATCCACTCCCCCATTGAAGGTCGGCCCGTTATCGCTGGAAAACATAATAACCGTATTTTCTTCTAACCCCAGCTCTTTGATATAAGCCACTACTTCTCCTACTTGTTTGTCGAGGTAACTAATCATTGCCGCATAGGTCGATAAGGGATACTTCGTGGCAGCATACCCTTTTTCTGACCCATAGGGTTGTTCGTCGAATTTACCTAAATAGGGCTCCAACTCCCCATCTGGAACCTGTAACGAGACATGCGGAATGGTTGAAGGTAGGTAGAGAAAGAAGGGCTCGTCCTTATGCCGTTCGATAAAGGCTTTGGTTTTTTCTCTCATTTTATCGATGGCATAATCCTGACTTTTATAATAGTCGAATACCTCATCGGTTAAGTCTCCTTCTATTTTTCGATGCACGACGATACTAGGATTTTGGAGGGTATCCCATTGTTCGTTTTCCCATAAATGCGTTGGGTAATAATTATGGGCTTGTTTCTGGTCTAAATATCCGTAGAAATAATCGAATCCCTGCCGATTGGGATGACCGCTAGTACCCGTTACGCCCAGTCCCCATTTACCTATTATTCCAGTTTTATACCCGGCTTGTTGAAGGACCTTAGCCACGGTTAGGGCATTTTCAGGAAGGGGCATTTGCCCCCCTTCCTGATCATCGGCGAAGCCACCTAATTCATAATTACCTCGAATAAATGAATGGCCACTATGTCTCCCGGTCATTAACATACATCGCGCGGGCGCACAAACAGGAGCACTGGTATAATGATGGGTAAAACGGATCCCTTCCTGCGCTAACTGATCTAAATGCGGTGTCTTTATTTTTTCTTGTCCGTATACCCCGAGTTCCCCATAACCTAAATCATCGGCATAAATGTAGATGATGTTAGGTTTGCGTTCCTTGTTTTGACAAGCGGTGAAAAAACCTATTAATAAACAACAAAGTAAGCACCCTCCCCTTAATTCTATGGTTTTAAAGGGGAGGTTCATCCATGAGTGATGTCGCTGATTCGGCTTAACCATTATTTACCAATTAGGGTTATTGGGTTCAAGAGCTGGGTTTTCTTGAAGTTCGTAAGCAGGTACCGGCCACAAATAATCCCTGTCCTTATTGAATTTCCTGACTAACTTTTCCGTGTAATTGTGGGTATAGATGGGGCCATTATTTACGTCTTCTGCGATTCTCCACCGCAAAATATCCATATAATAATAGCCTTCCCCTGCAAATTCAATCCTCCGCTCATGTCTTAAAACCTCTCTTAAACGAGTTTGATCCGACATGGCCACGTAGTTAGCCGCGTCCGATGGGTCGGTGTGCTGAATGGGAGGCATATTCACGGTGGGTCTAGTTCTTACCGCATTAATCGCCTCATATACACTTTCGTCGATCTGATTTAATTCGATTTTAGCTTCAGCGTACATGAGTAGGATATCGGCATACCGAAGGACAATATAATTAATATCCGATTGAGCACTATTTTTAATCAGCGAATTATATTCATTGTCTTCATCATAAATGCTGTACTTTTTAAAAGTAAACCCCGTTTGTGCGAAGGTACGGTCGGTCACAACGGCCCCACGATACGTGGATCCAGGCCACACTAACGTCATACGGAAGCGTGGATCTCTATTTTCCCAATAACGAGTGGGATCGTATAGGTCGGAGGCTTCAATGGTAGAACCATCATTCATTAAGTAGGCATCAACCAAGTCCCTCAAGGGTGCTGATGTATCATACTGACGGCGAATAAGATCAAATGAATGACAATAGTTAGGGAAGAGATACTGTACATCGAATATCACTTCATCATTGTTTTCATTCTCCGGCATAAACAAACCCCGATAGTCTGGGAACAGCGAATATTGGTTCATATCTATGACTTGTTTGGCCGCTGCAGCTGCTTCTTGAAACTTCCCGTGATAGAGATATTGGCGGGCTTTTAGCGCGTAACAAGCACCCTTGGTAGCTCTACCGGTTTGGGTAGGTGTAACTCCAAGGACAGCTGCCGCTTCATCCAAGTCTTTTATGATCTGTGCGAAAACCTGTTCTTTCGGATTTCTGGGCAGGGAATTATGCTCTTTCACTGGTGGGTCCAAAATTAGGGGCACATCGCCGTAGTAGTTGATTAAAAGACTGTAATACAGGGCACGCAAGAATTTCGCTTCGGCAATTCCCTGATTTTTCTTGTCTTCGTTCATGGGGATTTCAGGAACTTTCGCCAGGTAGGTATTACAACGTCCAATACCTTCATAAGCATGAGCCCACCGGTTATTGATAATTCCTGCATTTGAACCGTCATGTATCCCTTCAGCTATTCTGAAGAAGCCGGAGGCACTGTTGTAATCGGTAGCATTGGGCGTTGCGGTTTCTTCCCATAAAGGGGTAGCCCAGGCACCGCCCCCATAGATTCCCTCTCGGCGTAATGTGGCATAACAGGCTGTAAGACCTGCATCCGCCTGAGCTTCCGTCTGCCAAAAGGTTTCTTCGGTATATCTGTTTTTAGGGGTCGTCTCCAGAATATCAGCACAACTCTGTAAGAGCCCCATAAGTGTGATTATTGCTATATATCGTTTCATTAGAATGTCTAGCTTTTAGAATGTAACATTTAACCCAACTGTGACGGTCTTGACTTGAGGATAAGCGAAGATGTTATCCTGTGTCAGGTTTTTTTCCGGATCCCAATGCTTCATCTTGGTGAAAGTCAATAGGTTTTGACCGTTTACAAAAAGCTTCAGATTTCTCATGTACAACTTTTCCACCACGCCAGAAGGTAGATCATAGCTCAGTTGGATGTTTTTAAGACGCAGATAAGAAGCGTTTTGTAACCAGAAGGTTGAATTCTCAAAGTTTAGCGTATTACCCGTACTGGTTGTAAGAATTGGCAAACGGGCATCTCTGTTCTCGGGGGTCCAGGAATCGGTTAGCCATTCCTTGGTAACACCAGCACCGTTGTAATAGGGATAGCTGATATTATGTTGCGGATAGGTATAAACCTTTCCAACGCCTTGAAAAAAGGCCAGTAACTGCAGCCCCTTATATCCAAAGCCGAGATTGAACGAATAGGTAAATTCGGGGACTACTCCGTGGAAAATTTTGCGATCGCGTGCATCAATCCGATTGTCCCCATTTTGGTCTTTGTACTTAATAAACCCAACTTTGGTGGCTGCGTTCTGGAAGGCGTGACTGGCTATTTCGTCTTCCGATTGGAAGATTCCCTCCGCCTCATAGATGTAATAAGATTGAACCGGATGCCCTTCACGCGTGATGTATCGACCGGAAATAATATCCTGACCATTTAAATGGGTTACCTCATTCTTGTTGTAGGCAAGGCTACCTTCGATTTCGTAGGAAATTTGTCCTTTTTGATTGCGATGATTTACCAACACCTCGATCCCCCGATTACTCATCGATCCGACATTCGTAGTAGGCCCGGTTAGATCTCCTACTTGAGAGGCGTAGTTTACAGGTCGGAGGATTCCGTCAGTTTTCTTGTCGTACAATTCGATGGTTGTCCCTAATCGTCCGTTAAAAAGGGTGATATCGATACCCAGGTTAGCCATCGTGGTCGTTTCCCAACTCAAACTAGGGTCTGAAGCGGCTGTTGCGGCTGCGCCAAGGGCTTCCGTGTTTCCAAAAGAATAGTTCTGGTTTAGGGTAATGGAGTTGATATAGCTCCAAAGGGAAATTTGCTGATTTCCGATTTTACCCCATGAGAAGCGTGGCTTTAAATTTGTAATCCAATTGACATCCTTCAAGAAGTTTTCCCGATCCATTCTCCATCCTACCGAGAAGGAGGGGAATAAACCCCAACGGTGTTCTTTGGCAAACCGAGAAGAACCGTCGTAACGGAAATTGGCTTCGAGCAGGTATTTGTCATCGAAATTGTAATTCAACCGTCCGAAATAAGACAGAATGGCCGATTCAGTGCTATTCCCGTTGACCTGCGGATTCATCAGAAATACATCCATGTCGGTGAGCTGATTATCCATCGAACCTTCTTTTTGTGCATTGAAATACTCCCAAGAGAAGGTTTCAACACTATTACCTAGTAATAGCGACAGCCCGTGTTTTTCACCGATTTGGGTATACCAGTCGAGGGTGTGGAAGCCTGTCAAATTGATTTCTTTCTCATACCGTCGGTAACCCATTGTAGTGGCGTTCACCACCACGGAAGCTAACGTCTTCGGATTAGTATTGGTCAGCAAAGGCCTGAATACATGCTGAATATAATCGTAATTATTAGCAGCTAAATTGACCTTATAGGTGATGTTAAATGGTAGCTTCAGGTCGGCAAAAACGTTGGTTAAGATACGGGATTGCACATAATCGCGAGAGCCTTCCTTCAAATTCGCCAGCGGATTCGACCAGACGTTTAATCCCGTAGAACGTAGCCAGGTATTGCCATAACGGCCGTCTTCTATTAATACCGGAAAGATAGGGACGGTTCTAAAAATTGCGTTTTGCCAAAATGTAGCGGTGGTAATCTGGGGCTCGTCCCAACGACGGAAAGTCCCTGATATTTTACCTCCAATGGAAAGGAAGTTCGTAACGTCAACGCGACCATTCAAACCGACCGAGTAGCGATTGGCTTTGGATTTACCATATTTTAGTATGCCATCTTGATTTAAAACCCCCAGCGTTAGTGCGAGATTGTGCTTGTCTCCGCCTCCGGATACCGTCAGATTATGCTCCTGGATAAACCCGTTTTTTAGCGCTACGTCAAAGGCATTGGTTCGGGGATACATATAGCCGTTTGGATCGCTGGCTATTCCTCTTTCGTACTCTTCAATTTCGGCATCGGTATATTCCTTGGCTTTACCTTCATTGGTAAGGGCAATGTTTTTATACTTCATGAAATTAATGGGGTCCCACTCAACATCCGGTAGCTTGGTCGGTTTGTCAAAACCAAAATAATTATTGTAATTAACCCGATACCCCTCGCCTCTTTTACCCGCTTTGGTAGTCACCAGAATAACGCCGTTAGCCGCCCGCGATCCATAAACTGCCGTGGACGCAGCATCTTTCAACACGGAAATGCTTTCAATTTCATTGGGGTTAATATCGAGTAAAGGATAGGAAACACCATCAATTAACACCAGCGGGTTATTATCGTTCAACGTTCCTACGCCCCTGATACGTATCGTAGCTTGATCGTTTCCAGGTTGACCTGTATTTTGGTTTACGTACAGTCCGTTGAGTCCTTGCAATGCTTGTGAAGAAGTGGTAATGGGACGATTGGCTAATTTGGCTGGGTCGGCAACGGTTATAGCGCCGGTAAGGTTAACCTTCTTTTGCGTTCCATATCCTACTACTACGACTTCTTCGAGGGCTTTTTCATCCACCGAAAGTGTCACGTCCAAGCTGGTTCGGTTTCCGATGGCGATTTCCTGTGTGACATAACCCACAAATGAAAACACCAGTACAACTTCATTGTCGTCTTTTACGGTGATGGAATAAGAGCCGTCTGTGCTTGATACCGTCCCCGTTTGAGTGCCTTTTACCACGACATTGACACCTGGAAGCGGTTCCCTCGAAGTAGCATCTGTAATGGTCCCTGTAATTGTTCGATCGAGAGAGCGCATCAGAGGAACTTCATCTATTTCCGTAGGGAAATATTCCGTGTCGGTCCTTTCGGCTCGTTTCAATATGATTTGCCCGCCAACAATCTCCCACTCGATGTTTTGATTTTCAAAAATAGCAGAGAGGGCTTCCGATAACTTCTTCCCTTTCAATGTCACCGAAACGCGATTGTGGGCTTTGATAGCCTGTGGACTGTACACAAATCGCACATTTACCTGTTTCTCAATGGAGGTCAGAATATGACTAAGCTTTTGCTCTCTAACCTGGATGGAAACGGTCCGATCCAAAAGTTCTTGCGCTGTGGATGAGTTAGCCTTAACTAGACTGCAGCACAGGGCTATCAGCGCAAACTGGATGAAAGAAATCTTCATGGCTGTCCACGTAAGATGTTGCCAGTGTTGTTTCAAATACATAAATTGAATTCGTTTTGTTTGGTTTACAGAAAATCGGGCAATACAATCCAAAGGCACGTTTTCCGGACGTGCCCAAAATGTGGATACTTTCGGGTATCCGCCAGTCGCAGATGTTTCCGGCATCTGCGACTTTTTTTTTAAGTGCTAAGCAAAGGTTTTTTCATATTGTATCGTTGGTAAAGGTGTACATTCAATGTTCATAGTTATCAATATGTTTCTAACAGCCTTTCCCGGTGATTACGATTTCAGTACCTGAAACTTCGTAGCTCAACCCCATGGAAAGACAAATCATCTTCAACTTAGTAAAGAGCGACTGATCTTCAAGACGGGCATTGATAGTACAATGCTGTAAAGCATCCCAATCATACTTTATCCGGATGTCGTAGGCTTCTTCAAAAACCCGAAATACCTCTGGCAAGGACACATCCTGAAAATGGAAAAGGTTGTGCATGAGTTCAGGCCGAATAACTATCGGTTCTGCTACCAGTCCCTTGGTCAATTCGGTATTATCCAAGCCCTGGACCACTCGTTCGTTGGGTCTCAGAATGGTTTCCTCGTCTTTACCACTGACAGATACAGCCACTTTTCCAGTAACGACCGATACCTCAGCGGGTTGATCTTGAAAGGAAGTCACGTTAAAGCTCGTGCCCAATACCCTCACATTTACCGCATTGGTAATAACATGAAAGGGACTTAAACTGTCTTTTACCACATCAAAAAAAGCCTTCCCTTCCAAGTGAACCACCCGTTTGGCAGGCGAGAACCCCGGAGCGTATTTTATCGTACTATTGGGTTCTAGGATCACTTTCGAGCCATCGACAAGGGTCAGATGAAGGGCTTTATGGGACGTGTTTTTCTGCTCCATCATCGGTTCCTCAGACTCCATCGCTGCGACTTCACTCGCCATAGGCATAAATGGCCTTTTCATCAGACCAAATGCTACAATGCATAGCACTATGACCGCAGCCATTCCAGTCCACCAACGCCGATTTTTATTTTCAGTTGGATACTCATTCAGCGGCGTATCCACCTCCTCAAAATCGATTTCTTTAGCTAACCTTCCCCATATACGTTTCCTATGATATTCGCTGATCGCGTCCCGTTCCTCTGGATGGATGGAAACCCATTCGTCCCTCAATAACCGGTTTAATTCTTCAGGATTTTCCCGGGCGAAATAGTTTTTCAACCATTGAATCTCCTCTTCGGTACACCGGTTTTCCAAATACCTTTTTAATAGCTCTTGCGATAACATAGCCGTGCGTTACGGTTGTTGGTCTGTATTAGGTAATACAGTTGAATGGACTAATACCTTTACTCGGATTAAATTTTTTTTTTAATTCAGAAGAAGCCAAAGCAAAATACTCATGAGATGAGCTAATCTTTCTCTTAAGAATTTAAGGGCTTTTACCATTTGGCTTTCCACGGTATTGGAAGATATTCCCATGTCCTGGGCTATCTCTTCATAGGTCATGACCTGAAAACGGCTTTTTTCGAAAATCTCTCTTCGCTTTGGAGGAAGTAAGTTCAGTGCACCTTGTAGTTGTTCCTTGACTTGGACATCCCTAATTACGTAATCTGCATCGTCTGCTCCCTGTAGTTCCACTTCCATTTGTTCCAAGGAAGTCAACTTTCGCAATAGTCCTTTTTTGTAATTATTGATGACCGTCCGGCGCGCAATTACCAATAGTTGTGCTTCCGGAGGAATATCCCTGGCAAATGATTCCCGATACTTCCAAAATCGAAAAAAAACGTCGTGAGTCAGATCCTCCGCTTCCTGAAGATCGCGCGTATGATTCCTTACAAATCGAAATACTTTTCCGAAATAACGGTTATACAGCGATTTGAAAAGTACCTCGTCCATTTTAGAAGCGGTCTCGTTTCACGATCATTTCAAAAGGTTAACAGTATCCAAAGCGGATACACAAATTTGCATTTTTTTATCTTACTTCAATAGTTTAAGATCCGAACTTAACCATTTCATAATGCTACCGTTCGTGCTATCAGGCTACTTTCCGGGTTTTAATCCTAAACACTTCTACAGAAAGCAAACTCTTAAAATCACATAACCCTGCTTAAACTCACCCATACTCACTTACTGATTCAGCCGCATAATAACGGGGTAATGGTCAGACAGGTAATCGGTATATTGGTCCTTAATTATATCGGCATCTACAACTTTTTTAGATAAGTTTTTAGAAACAAATATGAAATCTATTCTCCGATCGAAAGACTTTTCAGTACGGTATCGAGCGGTAGGTAAACTGGACTTAAACTTTTTGTGACGTTGGTAAAATACATCCACAAAGCCGGCATCCATTACTTTACGGATGACGTCGTAGTCAATTTGGCCATTTTTTAAGCTCCGAATATGTGCATGAGTTGCCTCACTTTCTTTCATTAGCTCAATTAAAGTAGCGGTATGCGTATGCTTGTCAAGTTCGGAAACCGCGTTGAAATCACCTGAAACGATTATTTTCGCATTTTTCGGAAGTAATCGAATGTGGGCTAATATCTGCGCAATTTCATAGTTTCGTTTCTCTTGCAAGAAGGGGGAGAGGTGTAGAACAAATAAATGGTAGTCCAAGACGTTGGCATACAAATAGCCATGCCACATGTTATCCAGTACCTTTTGGACATTCACTATAGGGTATTTGGAGGTAATCGCTACCGGGTACCCTGATTCCTTCGCAAGCACGGCATAGGTATGGCCATAGCTTGAAGCAAATACTTCCAACGACCTCTGCGTAAATTTATTGGTTTCCTGTAAAGCTATAATGTCGGGATCTATTTCTTTTACCCAGGTTACGAAATCAGCCTTCAATGAGGAGTCGCTTTTAAGTCCTTCCAGTATATTGTAATTTAAATAGGTGAGGCCATTTTGCGCAAAGACCTGCGCAGACCCGATTAGCATAAAAAGTGTATAGAAAAGTAGCCGTCTTTTCATGAAGTTGATCTAAATAGTTGGAAGTCGGACCTACCCCTGCATTTATCATCAAACTGTAGCCTGCAATATACGTGTACTTGCAAGAAATAATAAAATAATTTCAAAATATTATCCTCGAATTTTAAAAGAATGGCGAGCCAAACTTGGAGGTATTATAAAAATTAATCACCCTCAATTTCGGGTAAATTGAATACTTTGTGCAGGTTAGCGATCGGAAGACCAAGTGCAGCGATTACCGATTTACCTTCCTTCTTTATTATTTTGCTTACTTTCTGCAAATTGCAGCGAAATCGATCTTTTACCTGATAAATGTATTTGAATTGAAAAACCTTGCTTTCTCCAGTCTGTTTCTACTCTTTATATTGCTACTCCAGGGTACGTTTTCTCAAGCTCAGGCGATCCGCCTCAAAGTGATGGCTTACAACGTTCATCATTGCAACCCCCCGAGTCGAACAGATGGCTTTATTGACATGCCGGCAATAGCCCGAGTAATTAACGATGCGGATCCAGACCTGGTTGCCTTACAGGAAATAGACGTCCATACCGAACGTTCGGGTAAGGAAATCAATCAAGCACAGGAACTAGGGCGCTTAACCGGGATGCATCATTATTTTGCAAAAGCCATCGATTACCAAGGTGGTGAATATGGGGTAGCTGTTTTATCCAAATACCCGATCCTGGAAGCAGTTGCCTATCCTCTCCCGCTCCCGTCTGGCGTGACCGGCGAACCCCGTGTCGTAGCAGCGGTTAAAGTGGAAATTGCTAAAGGTACTTCGATATGGTTTGCTTCGACCCACCTCGACCTTAAAGAAGATACACGGGTTTTTCAATCGGAAAGGATTATCGAGCGTTTTTCATCGTTGAAAGAGCCCTTTATTTTGGCTGGGGATTTTAATGCCGTACCTACCAGTAGGGTGATCTCGCTTCTTGATGGCAATTTTACGCGTACATGCTTAGATGATTGCGAGCCGACCAGTCCGAATATAAACCCAAGGCGCACGATCGACTATATCATGTACACACAGCCTCGACGCGTAAGAACCCTTCGTATGGAGGTCATCCAGGAAACCTATGCTTCTGACCATCTCCCCATCGCTGCGGTTTTATCGATCGATTGAGCTTTGATCCTGCGCACGGGACTTAAATGTTTATATTCCTTAAAGTATTGGGGAATCTTTTAAGCTAGGATCTTCTTACCCGGTTGGTTTGCCTCGGGGCTATAGTAGACTAAATGGATCCGCTCATCAGCTTGTAGAGACAAGTTCCTTTAATGGTCGTTCTGGTCAATATTCAAGTATTAATAACAGGCAGGGGATGAAATCTACGCCTCCCAAGGAAATTGCAAACCTATATTCCTTCTCTATAGCATCCGAAAAAAAATCAGAATGGTCTTAACCAATTTATAGAAACACTGGAAAATAAGAATACAATGAAGGCTACTTTCAAAACTTGGTTAGCTACGGCAATACTGATAGGCTTAACGCATTTAACCATGGCTCAACTAGAGCCACTTTACGTACCTAAACCCTTTCCGGACCGTATAGTCTTAAATGCTACACAGGATTTAGCCACTTCCATTGCGATCAACTGGAGGACGATTGATACGACCAAGGTCAGTTATGTGGAGATTGCTCCCGCCGATGCAGACCCCCGTTTTGTTCAGAAAGTCGCCCGTTACCAAGCCCATTCGGAATTACTGAGCGTAGAAGACACCCCTCCTGCAATGTATCATTCTTATACGGTTACCGGTCTTCAACCCCAAACCAAATATGCGTATCGGGTCGGCTCAGGGTCGTATTGGAGCGAATGGTTCCACTTTGAAACGGCTAAGCAAAACCCCGATCGACTACAATTTCTTTACTTTGGGGATGTCCAGGTAAATATGCGGTCCTTATGGTCGAGAGTGATCCCCGAGGTTATTAAAAAAGCCCCGGAAGCAAAACTCGCTCTTTACGGCGGGGATCTGATCAACCGAGCCAATCGTGATGTAGAGTGGGGAGAGTTTTTCGATGCAGGTAAGGCATTACATACGTCCATCGCCACCATCGCTACCCCAGGAAACCATGACCACTACGATAACGACCAAAAAGAAAATACCATCTCTAAGTTCTGGAGACCTTCCTTTAACCTTCCCCTCAATGGTCCTGAAGGCTTGGAAGAATCTTGTTACTATATCGATATCCAAGGGGTTCGATTCATATCCTTAAACTCGGATCAAGCCGAAGAATCCGACAAGCACTTGAAAGCGCAAAAAGAATGGGTCGAAAAAGTCTTAGCCAACAATCCCAATCGTTGGACGATTTTCACCTTCCACCATCCGATTTTTTCGCCGAAGCTGACGCGGGACAACAAGCGTATGCGCTCTACTTTCAAGCCCTTGTTTGATAAATACAAAGTAGACCTGGTTTTACAAGGACATGACCACACCTATGCCCGTGGAATGGCAAAGATCCCGATGGACAAAAAGAACGAATCATCGGGAACGATGTACGTCGTATCCGTAAGTGGGCCTAAAATGACTGGGTCTCATGTAGACAAATCGGAGTGGATGGACCGAAAAGCCATTTTTACACAACTTTTCCATGTCATAGAAATAGCGGGTGACACCCTAAATTTCAAGTCGTATACCGCGTTAGGCGACCTGTACGACGAGTTCGAATTAAGGAAACGATCTGGAAGTATAAACCTAATGGTAGACAAAACTCCTGCGGGTGTTCCGGAGCGTTAACCTTTAAAGGGCTGTTTCAAAGGTCCGGTGTAGGAAAATTCTTGAGCCTCAAAAAAGGATTCGGTCAAGTGTTCTGAAAAATTGGGATATAAAGTCACTTCGGACAACTGTTCCCAAAGCAGCCATTCAAGCGACTGAGCAGTGGTATGGGCAGGATCCAGACAAGGTTCCCCTTTTTCGATCGTGACCCTAAATAAACAGTGCAGCGTATCTTCTTTTTGGTTAAAATGGAGTACTTCCCCCACTAAAATCATATCTTCTACGGCGACCTGAACACCCAGTTCTTCCGCCAATTCACGTTTTAAAGCTACCTTTAAAGATTCGCCAGGATCGGGATTGCCCCCAGGCAACACATAAAAAAATTCTTCTCTTATCTGGTAGCGCATGGTCAAAATCGCCCCGTTTCGATAAATAAGGGCTGCTGGCCTTACCTTCATAAGACGGACTTTTCGATCAGTAAAATCAGTATGTGGATAATTTTGATATGTATTTCCTGTATCCGATCAGAGTAACGAAAATGTTGAACTCTAATTTCAACATCCCCTTTCCCCGCTAATTTGCCCCCATCTTTACCGGTCAGTAGAATCACCTTCATACCTTTTTTTTGGGCAGCTTCTACGGCATTGATAATATTTTCAGAATTGCCACTAGTGCTCAACGCCAATAACACGTCTCCCTGTTTACCCACTCCTTCGATAAATCGCGAAAACACTTGGCTAAAGCCATAGTCGTTCGACACACAACTTAAATGACTCACATCGGATATGGCTATAGCGGGCAGAGCTCTCCGGTCATCACGGAATCGCCCGGTCAATTCTTCGGCAAAATGCATAGCATCGCAATGTGACCCCCCGTTTCCACACGAAAGTACTTTACCTCCCTCCACAATGGATGCTGAGATCAGGCGAGCGGCTTCTTCAATTTTATCAATATTTTCCGGATCGTTTAGAAACCGGTTAAGTGTGTTTTCAGCTTCTAGTAATTCAGCTTTTATAATTTCTCTCATCGGTCGTGAATTATAAATCATAGAGGATGTGTTACCGATCGCAGTAAGTCTGCCACAAAAGGCCTTACCTTAAAATATTTGCTGTCGGTAAGGCATGTGATAACGCACACCAAACGTAAACAAAGCGGTCTTATGGAGACCGGTGCTCTTAGGCGTCTCCTTGCGGCTCATCATCCGGTAGTCAATATAAAGATTTTGCTTGAGCATATAGGATAAACGGAGGTCGAATAAATTAATTTTTTGTTTCAGTCCCTGCGCTACCGTTACGCCTGTATCGGAATATCTTGTGTCATAGTCACGTGTCAAGTCTCCGCCGTAATTTCGCCCATACATATCCAACCCTTTGGTGGCTAACATCATGACCCCATAGGCGGTAAAACGCTCGTTTAGCTGGTAGCGAATCACGCCGAGAAGTTCGTGGAAATTGGCCTCCAGCGGGTGGGCTAAAGGTTGTTTGTAGTGCATGTAATTTCTCCCCCCATCCCGATGACTATAGGTATAGGGATAAACCACATTATATTCCAACTGCAAGTCGAGGTTAGCTATATCCAATGCGTCAACCCTTTTGGCGCCCAATTGGAAAGCATATTTCCTCGTCCAGGATTTGGATTTGCTGAATAAGTCCCTGCTTAAAAACTCGTCGATCATCATTTGACCATAGAGAGAAGTATTATAGGCAGGGATCCACTTGAAATCAAAGCCCAGTAATGCATTGTCGGAGCTTCCTAGATAGGATTCAACAAACCGGAAAAATATTACAGGATTGAGGTAGTTAATATCAAAGCCTCCGCCCGTACTGTCCCTGCTGAAGACTTCCGCTTCGAAAAATCCTATATTCAACCGATCCGTAACATTGATACTCAAATGATGAATCGCTGAATACTTCTTTTTCCGTAATAAATCTTGGTAAGGTTGATCTTGATTATTGATCATCGACGACCAGATATTGGTATAATTAAATCGGCCGATCTTCGTATTCAACTTTAGAAAAAGATAGGGGGCGCTATTATCCGATAAGAGCAGTGACCTAAAGCCATTACCGATGAAGTTTTTATCGTGCCCGAATTGAAGGTTGATGCTTTTCAGGGGATTGAAAGTCACGTAACCACGTGCTGTAAAAAAGTCAGCATTATTTTTCATGCTGATCTTGGTCAGGCCTTCCCCGGGGAAATTGAGATGTTCGGAATAGCGTTGCACATACTTTGGGAAATACCCCTGATTGTCAGCAATCATGGTGTAGAATCCCAGCTTGTTGTTGATCATTCCTCTCATTTCAACCCCGCGACCGGTGTAATAAACGGCTTTATTAAGGATATTATCGTGCCCCAGGAAATTATTGGTAACGAAATTGACGTGCACATCAAACTCATCCGATCGATGACTATATAAATCGCCCGGGTGAGCCCACCATCGCTTGGGGGTTCCTTTATTCGACAATCGATGAAACCTCCCGTCAATTACATTACTCGTATCGTTTGTCCATTCCCAGCTATCCCAACGTAAATGTGTAAAGTTCGCCAGATCTTTGTCGTTATAATCCAGATCCTTTCTTTCCACTTCGTTAATAAATTCCATGACGGCCTTTCGCTCGAAGGGTTTCACACCGGAATGGAATTTTGAGGTGAGGTGCCCGGTTTTCAGTTCATACCGCTCGATAACGTGGTACACATCATCATTCAACGGCAAGAAAGTACTTTGAGATACGCATACATGAGCACGGCAAAGAAAGAAAAGAATTACAAATGCAAGGCCGTAAATGCGCATGTTTAATCGTAAAACTGGGCAAAGTTGATTATGTAATGTGGCAAAAGTATCTAATTTCAGGGTCTAACAAAAATTTTACCAGGGAACGATGGGTTTCTCGATGGATTTTCATCAGCTATTTGCAAAAATTAACACCCAGCTTCCGAGGAAGTGCCCTTCGAAAATAAAATTCCGGCTTTTACCCCGGAATTTTACTTACGACGATTAATTTAGGTTTAATTCAATAGCGGATCAAAGGTGAGAGAAACATAATACATCGCACCAACCGTAGGATTAGCCCATCCGGTTATATATTGTTTGTTCAGAATATTGGTTCCACCCACTTTCAGAATCGATTTTATCCCCGTTAACTTCTTACTAATTTGAGCATCCAACGTTGCAATGGCTGGAATGATCGATTGTTTATTAGCATGGGGAGTAAATTTCACAGCATTAGGTACAATGGATGAGTTCCAGATAAAGGCGTCTTGTTTTCTCCAAACTATATTAAATGACCAGCCACTTCGTGCTATGTTACGATTACCGAAATTGAGCACATAACGGAATTTCGGAGTATTATACCCAATATCGGACCCGTCTTCCAAAACCGCGGGATTCATTTGAGAAGAGAACATTTTCACCCCACCTGAACGAAGTGTATTATTGGAAATATTCCCTCCCAGCATGAAATTGGCCGGTAGTGCGTAATCAACCCCAATGCCAAACCCGTGGGTTTTTATGGGCTTATCATAGTTTCCATGCATACCGAAATATTGTCCGGCATAGGTTCCCGAAGCTACGTATAAGTTATTACCGACGAGGTAGTCTTTATAAACGCTGTTATAATAGTAAACATCCGCAAATAGCTTATCCCCTATCAGACCTTTGTAGCCAATTTCGGTGGAAATAACGCGTTCAGGCTTATATTCGGTTAGGGTGAAATTTTCGCCGGTTTTGACATTAATTAACTGAGCATCCGAAAAGTACTTTTCCCTTAGCTGGGGCAAACCCCCAATCAGTCGTGCCAGCGGTGTTTGCAAGTCGATGAACTGAGACTGAGTATCTGGGATACGGAATCCAGTTTGATAGGAAGCTCTGAAATTGTGATTTTTGGCGAGCGTAAGTACACCAGAAATTCGGGGTGAAAACTGACCTTTGAAGTTATTATTTTTGTCGTATCGCACGGAACCAGTCAATTTGAACAGCTCTGCAAACGTTTTTTGCGCTTGTACATAACCTCCGATCTCCGTAATTGTCGGTTCTTTCCCGTTTTCGTCTTGGTAAAATAAGGTACCCTTTGAATTGAGGTCATACAGTCGATAGCTAGCTCCAGCAATGATTTCGATCGCACTCGGATCAATTACCTGATTGAAATTATACATCCCTTCCAGATGGTAGAGTGCGGTCCTATCCAGGAATTTAGCCCCAACATTGCTCGAGTTTCCCGGAATGGCTGTATTGGTAACCTTGTTAAGCTGATCGATAAATCCCTGTGAACCTGGCGTTTCGGATCGACCATCTCCCACTTGATTGCGTAGGTTTTGGGCAATCTCACTGGCGTTGGTTCGATATTTTGATATATCCGTTAGATAGCTCATCAGAGCTGCTTCAGCATTACCCGTTGCTTGGAAGACATTGAACGTATTCTGCAGGATCGGCCCCATAACCGCACCCGCTAGGTTCGCAGCATAATTGGCGAAATAACCAGGATCGGGTAAAATGTTTCCATTTTGAATAGTCCATTGACGGTTTACACCTAAGCCTGCTATTCCCGCCGAATAGCTATCGCCCGAATTTTCCTGGGTAGTATATGCTCTCACGAAAAAATTGGATCCTTTGATGTCCGCTTTGAATTGCCCGATGGTGAAGTTCTTAATAAAAAAGCGGTCAGCTCCCGTATAAACGGTCGTCCCCAATCCCCAGTTCGCTTGCGCACTGGCCTCGACGTTTTCGTTAATTCTATAATGTAATGAAAGGTTCGTTTTGATGTTATAAGCGTTATAGTCGACCAAATCTCGTTCCCTATAACCGCGACGAGCAACAGTTTGATCGCCGAAAATATCTTGAAATACCTTTTGATAACCAGCGGCGGGGTCAGGTGCCAAGCCTGCCTGCGCAAACAAGGCTCCTAATTGTTGAGCCCCTTGATGAACGGGTTGCAACGCTGGGACCAACTGGGCAATACTACCTAGATTTTCACTCAATAAGGAGCCAATCTCTACCGACGGGTCACCATAGATATTAATTCCATCGTAGCCTGGATTCCACGTTTCGGTCCCATTAAAACCATAACCATTCGATAAACTCTGATCCCGGTAGTCGGTTGCTTGCCAATCTTTTGCCTGGAGATAAGTAAAATTGGCTTTGAAGGCCCACTTGTTGTTAAAAGCTTTCGCATATCGAACGCCTACATCGAAAAATGGTGTCGTCGCCTGAGATTCGTCCGAATAACGCTTTACTCGATTGTCGGCATGCATAATGCCTGTTTTGGCATAAGCACTTAGCCCTTGGTATAGGAATGGGCTTTTACTATTCATGAGCAAGATCCCATTAATTGCATTAGCCCCGTACAATGCCGACGCAGCACCCGGGAGAAGTTCTACACTTTCGACGTCTAGTTCAGACAAACCCGCAATGTTTGCGACCGAGAAATTTAGCCCCGGGGCTTGGTTGTCCATCCCATCGACCAGCTGAACCATACGGGTGTTCCCATTCCCGGAAAAACCCCTCGTATTTGCATTACTAAAGGTGAGCGACTGTGTGCTCATTTCCACGCCTTTCAAATTACGAAGTGCATCATAAAACTGGGATGAAGGGGTCTCCCGTATCGCCCGTATGTCCAAACGCTCAATTGACACCGGTGATTGTAAAACACTTTCTTCCACCCGAGATGCAGATACAACTACTTCCCGCCCAATTAAAATCTCCTCTTTTAACTGGAGCATGAGGTCCGACCTGCTCTCTGAAATGTCAATTTCTTGGGTCCGGTATCCGACCGATGAAAAGATTAACTTAAAGGGGGGTTGTGTGTTAACGCGCAACGAAAATTCACCGTTGGAGTCTGTGATAGTCCCCACTACCTTATCCTTTACCCGGACACTTACTCCGATCAAGGGCTTTTGGGTTGCCGCATCGGTAACCTTCCCCGAAAGTGCTATTTGACCTAGCACTTCCACGTTCAAAAAAAAGAACGAAATTACTACCAACGAAAAGGAATGCGTAGATATCTTCATATCAAATGATCAACTTAATTTGTTATGCAAACATAACAAATTTATAACATTTCAATTATTTTTTATAAAGCGATGAATAATTTTTAGGAAAAAAGTCGTTACACTTCATTAATATTCTCACTTTCAACCTATTAATAAATAACTGACGGAATTCATTTGGTAAACCAAGCAAAGCGGAATAGTTTTGGGGGAAAATGATCGTCTTCGAAGACAACTTTTAGCATGAATAATACCTATGTCGTCATCATGGCCGGGGGGGTTGGTACTCGCTTTTGGCCATTTAGCAGAACTACGTTTCCAAAACAGTTTCACGACGTACTTGGGACGGGTAAAACGCTTCTTCAGCAAACGGTAGAACGTTTCAACGGACTTTGCCCGAACAGCAATATTTACATAGTTACCAGCGCTGAGTATCAAAATATTGTCGCAGACCAGTTGCCCTTTTTATCGAAGGATCAAATTTTATTGGAGCCCCATCGTAGAAACACCTTACCTTGTGTAGCTTATGCCTGTTTCAAGATAGCTTCACAAAACCCAGAAGCCAATATCGTCGTTGCACCGGCCGATCACATCATTCTTCAGGAAAACACTTTTCAGGATACGATCCGCATTGCCCTAGGAGCAACACGCATGGAAAATATACTGATCACGCTGGGTATACAGCCCCACCGCCCCGATACCGGCTATGGGTATATCCAATACGTTCCCGATAAAAAAATGGTTAAGAAAGTGAAAACCTTTACCGAGAAACCTCACCTAGACATGGCCGTGCAATTTATCGAAAGTGGGGAGTTTGTTTGGAACGCAGGTATATTCATATGGAATGTAGTAGCCTTCAAGGAAGCCTTGAAGAAATGCATGCCCGACACCTATGACCTATTTGAAGAAGGGAATGAATTTTATTATTCCGATTCGGAACCTGCCTTTTTGAACAAGGCTTATGCCCGCTGTAAAAGTGTATCGGTCGATAAAGGTATTATGGAAAAGGCCGACAACGTTTACGTGATTCTGAGCGATTTCGGCTGGTCGGATTTGGGCACCTGGAAATCTTTATATGAAGTGTCGGAGAAAGACGAGCATCAAAATGTAGCAACCGGCAAACTCCTCATGTACGACACTGAAAACTGCATTATCAAAACACCGGAAGACAAACTTGTCGTCATCAACGGATTAAACGGCTTCATCGTGGCAGAGTACGACAATGTATTGTTGATTTGTAAAAAAGAAGACGAACAAAAAGTGAAAGACTTTGTGGCTGATGCGAAATTCATTGATCCACGTTTTGTCTGATGCTAGCAACAATCATCCATTTTATATAATCATTTATTTCAAATGAGACAATTACTAATGCTCGCCCTATGCTTCATGACTATTTCGGGATTTGGGCAAAAAAAAGCCGACAAAGAAGAATGGGAAAAACTCTTCAATGGCAAAAATTTAGACGGTTGGGATGTGAAGATAAGGGGGCGAGAACTGAATGATAATTACCTAAACACTTTTCGGGTCGAAGATGGCAAAATGGTAGTTCGGTACGATGAGTATTCGGACTTCAACAAGCAATACGGACACATTTTTTATAAGAAGGAATATAGCTACTACAAGCTTGTGATCGAATACCGCTTTGTAGGAGAGCAAGCCCCACAGGGTGAGGGATGGGCTTGGCGAAATAGTGGAGTGATGCTGCACGGTCAGACGGCTGCTTCCATGGGAAAAAATCAGGATTTCCCTATTTCCATTGAAGTTCAATTCCTGGGGGGAGACGGAGAGAAAAAACGTACGACCTGTAACTTGTGTACGCCTGGAACCAACGTGGTTATCGATGGCAAATTAGTTACCCAACACTGTATTAACTCTACCTCGCAAACCTACCATGGAGATCAATGGGTAAGAGCTGAAATCCTCGTATTAGGCGATTCCCTTATTCGACATTTCGTCAATGGTGAACAGGTTTTAGAATATGAAAAACCGCAAATGGGAGGGGGTGCAGTGAGCGGGCATGACCCCTCTATTTTTGTCGAAGGTAAGCTGTTGAGCCGGGGGACCATATCCCTTCAAAGCGAAAGTCATCCGATCGAATTTCGCAAAGTAGAATTGCTTAATCTGCAAGGCTGTACCGACCCAACAGCGAAAAATTATAAGTCCTACTACGTCAAATCCGACAATTCTACTTGCATCTATAGAGGTAAGAAACGGTAAGAATCGTAGGGGTTTTGAGAAAGCCGTCACAGTGTATCGATACTGGGACGGCTTCTTTATTTTCCAACGCTCGAGTTATTTCTTTTGGCCTGTCCGGGAGCTAGAGTGTTAAATCCGGATTATTTCAGCACCAATGGCGTTCAATCGCTCGTCAATAGCTTGATAACCCCGATCAATTTGTTCAATATGATCAATAATACTCGTGCCGGTGGCCGACATAGCGGCAATCAACAAGGCTACTCCTGCCCGTATATCGGGTGAAGCCATACGCATTCCTCTTAATTGTGATTCTCGATTAAGACCAATGACCGTCGCTCTGTGCGGATCGCAAAGGATGATCTGAGCACCCATATCGATTAGTTTGTCCACAAAGAAGAGTCGACTTTCGAACATCTTCTGATGGATTAAAACAGTGCCTTGCGCTTGAATAGCTGTTACGAGGACTATACTCAACAAATCGGGTGTAAAACCTGGCCATGGCGCATCGGCAACGGTCATGGTAGAGCCGTCGATAAAAGTTTCAATACGGTATTTTTCCTGTGCAGGAATATAAATATCATCGCCCCGGATTTCCAATTGTATCCCCAACCGTCTGAAAACATTAGGGATTATCCCCAACTCATTAACCTGACAATTCTTGATGGTAATTTCCGATTGAGTCATAGCTGCCATTCCAATAAAGCTACCGATCTCAATCATATCGGGTAACATAGTATGTTCGGTGCCCCCCAATTCCTTGACGCCCTCAATGGTTAGCAGGTTCGAGCCTACCCCGGATATACGTGCGCCCATTCGGTTGAGCATTCGACATAATTGTTGGATATAGGGCTCACAGGCGGCATTATAAAGGGTCGTAGTGCCTTCGGCCATCACGGCTGCCATGATTACATTCGCGGTTCCGGTTACCGAGGCTTCATCCAATAAGATATAGGTACCCTTCAGTTTTTTACCGTCGACGGAGTAATACCCCTCCTTATGATACTCGAAGGTGGCTCCCAATTTCTCGAAACCCAAAAAATGCGTATCAAGTCTTCTTCGCCCAATTTTATCTCCCCCGGGTCGGGAAATGCTACCCCAACCAAATCGTGCTAACATAGGCCCCAGCAACATGACCGATCCGCGTAATGCGGCCGCTTTTTCCCGATAGATCTCCGTATTCATGTAATCGAGGTCGATGCGTTCTGCCTGAAAACGAATGGAAGAAGTACTGAGGCGATCGACCTTTACCCCCAAGTCACGGAGTAGCTCTACCAACTGGTTGACATCGCGAATGTCGGGGATATTGTGAATCGTTACCGGTTCGGCTGTAAGCAAAACGGCACAAAGAATCTGAAGAGCTTCATTTTTGGCACCCTGGGGTTGAATATCTCCCTTCAAGCGCCTGCCCCCTGTAATTTTGAAGGACGCCATAAATTTTTGCAGAAAGAATTGAACGCAAAGAAAGACGACTATTTCCCTTTTCTGTTGCGATTTTTATTAAACTTGTTGTGCTGGCGATGTTTACTATGACCACCCCCACCGCCATTGTAGGTGACTGAGTTATAGCGGTCCGGAACAAAGTTGCCAGTTTGAGACTGGTATCCGGTTATTTGGCCACCGCGTTGCCGCTCATAGCCGCTGTTCCGGTCCTTGGGTGTGGATTCAACAGGCCCATGTTCCTTGATATATGTCAACTCAGCGTGAAGTTTTCCTTTCGAAAGTTGCTCCAATTGTTCCAGCAATACCGTATCCTCCACGTTGTCTTTGTTCCAGGTGCTGTAAAAAGTTCGCATCAACCGGTAGATATAAGACACAAATGCAAGACGGTCGTCTGCATCTTCGGTTTCAATCGCTCTTTCTACTAACAGTTCTAGATTTCGACCATAGTGACGATACACCAAGCCATGCTGATTGTAGGCTACCGGTAAGGGTTTCTTACCCAATACCTCTTTGGATGGGGCTGGATAGGGGCTGTCTACATCCAATTCAAAGCCAGAAATTATATAAAGATCATCCCAAAGCTTGTTGGTATAATCTTGATTATCCTTCATTCCTGGGTGAATCTGACGCATTAATTCAATTAGAATATGCGCATAAAGCGTACGCTTCTCCCGATCCTCAATGTTCTTGATGTAATCGGCTAATTTTTCTACATTACTACCGTATTCTTTCAAGGAAGTCACTTTTATTCA
>ENA-UOVV01000666-UOVV01000666.1-compost-metagenome-genome-assembly--contig:-NODE-666-length-36514-cov-6.901670_pt1 | contig 36514 bp, 30 predicted proteins | sample MGYA00238155_ERZ761577 | MGnify/ENA primary metagenome ERZ761577 (study PRJEB28898, sample SAMN06268775) | compost metagenome | isolation source: Emeryville, CA | place: USA:Emeryville, CA | collected... | reverse complement strand
CCCGCCAGCAGCGCCGGCACAAGTGCGAGCCACGTGATATTGGCCAGGCCCATCTCCAAGCCGAGCAGCACGAGTCCGAGCACAAAAACGCTGAAGGCGGTGTTGGCCTTGAGCGATGCGGTCTGGCCGAATGGCTGCACCAGCAGGTCCAAGCCAAACCACCAGCCCGAGACGGCCAAGCCGCCGAGGACCGTCACCGCAAAAGCGAAACCGACGGAGGAGCGCTCAAGCCAAGAGCGGCGCGGCAATGTCGGCGGAAGCGGCATTGATGAAGACGGGCCCGACTATTGTTTGCCCGGACGACGTAGCAATGCGTTTCTGGGGGAAGTGCCTCAGGGGTTTGTGGGCGCCTGCGGCGAGAGTGGGGAGGGTTCGGTGCGCGAAGGAGAGCCCGGTTGAGTGAGGTTTCGCAACAAGTTGGTGGGGCCCATCACAAACGCCCAGTTGGGCTTGTCGAGCGGGCCGGTGAGTTTGACTTCGAGCACGGAAGAGAGCGGCGACAGCACGGTGTCGAAAACGCTGCCGAGGAAGGTCTCGCTCTCCTGGAACGGGTTGATCCTGCCGCGGAAATCGAGCTCGCGCTGGTCGATCGCATACGTGCCATGCGCGTCGATCGCGGCGCTGGGCCCCGTGATGTTGACTTCCGGGAAAAGAATGAGCGGCCCCTTCAACTGAAAATGAGTGCGCGCCGTCGTGAAACGGACGGCCGTGAAGTTCAGCAATTCCGAGAGCAAGCCGAGCAAGCGCACTTCGCCCAGTTCGGCGCCGGTGAGCATCGCATTGCCCGTGCCGTCAAAGCTCAGCAGATCGGCAAAGCGCCCCTCGGCTGACAGCGCGAGATCGAGTCGCGCGCTGTTTTGGCCCGGTAGAAATTTTTCGCGCGTTTTGCCGGATTGTCCGGCCCGGACCGCGGCAAACTGCTCCACGGTGGCCACCGCACGGCCGAGCCGTGCGCCGGTCAGACTCGCATCAAAGCCCAGCCGCCGCTCCGCGTCGGGACCCCAGACGTGCGCGGTGCCGCTGAGTTTGCCGTCGGCCACCCCCGCTTCGAGTTCGTGCACGGTCACGTCACCGTCTTTTACCGTGGCCGAAAAACGAACGCCTTGAAACGGGAACCGGTGAAACGCGAACCCGCCGGGCGACGCCGCGGAGATCCGGAGCGTTTGGTGAGGACCTTCGGGCGAATGCTCGCTGAGCAAGCGGCCGCGGACGGTCACCTCTGGAGCGCGCTCGAACTCGAAGGCGTCGAGATGTTGCCCCGCGGTTTCCCCGAGAAGTTGCCGGACGCTGGGGAGATCGAGCGTCGATGCGAAATCCATTGTGATCTCGGACCATTCGCCCGAAGAACGATCTGCGTGCCGCTCGAACGTGCCGCTCAGCGATTGGCCGGCGCGACGTCCCACGAGCTCCAATCCGTCCATGAAGTGCGGACGGATGAAGAGTCTCGTCAGCACTTCGTCGAACGTGACTTCCCGAATGCGCGGAGCACGACTCTGCGCCCACACGAAAACCGCAGTCTCCCGTCCGTGTCTCCAGCGACCGGATACATCGACATTGGCCGCGGGTGGTTCGGCGGGGAAGTCGAGCTGTTCGAAAAAGTTGCTCCACCACGAGTGGAACCACGGGCTGATGTCCATCGGGCGCAGACGACCGTCGAGGAGGAAGCGATATGCGAGCGAGGAGAAGTCCTGCGTGAATTCCCCGCGGGCGAAGTTCTCGCCGATGCGGCCGAGCAGGTGATGGGCGTGGGCGCGCTGCGGATCGATTTCGAACTCACCCGTGACCCGGTCAAAGGTCACTCCGTAGCCATGAATCACGCGGGCGTCGAAACGTCCGGTTGCGTCGCGGAAGCGCCAGCCCTCGTCGAATTCGGCGTGCGCCGCGAGTTTCACCGGCTCGCCGAAGGCAAGGTAACGACTCAGGTCGCGGCCGGTATGGGTTTCGATCTCATCCATGACCCGCGGCGACAACGCGCCTTCGAAATCGATCGAGGCGGTTCGTTGCACGAGATCGACGCGGGCTGCGGCCTCAAACGGCAGGTCGAGCAACCGCGCGGTGGTTTCCACGCGCGCACGCGGCCACTGGAAGTCGTGCAGGCGCACGAGTGGCGTCGTGAGCGTGGTTCCGTGCGCCGCGATTTCGCGTGCGACCAGTTCCGCCTCGCGCACGATCGGGCTGGCGCCTTCACCGATCCGCACGTTGGCGCGGAAGGTCAGGATCGCGTCGGTCAGGCGTTCGCCGGAGGTGAGTTGCGCTTCTTCGAACGACACCCGCGTCGGCAGCATGAAAGGCCCATCTGGGATCACCGGCAGACGTGTCTCCACGCGCACATCGCGCACCTGGCCGGAAATGTTGCCCGGCCACGAAATCTGCTCGGCAAGCAGCACGACGGTGGCGACCGCGCCGCGCGTGAGTGACGGCTCCAACGTGATGTGCACGATCGGTTGCTGCACGCCCGCGAGCTTTTCCATTTCCGTCCGAACCTGTCGGCAGAACCGGCCGTAGTTTCGAGCGATCAGTTCCGTCACCGGCACTTTATCGTCGCCCTGTTCGGACCGTGGCGGCAGGCGAAACGATCCGGCCAGGGTCAGCGCCAGGTCACCCAGACGTCCGCTCGCATGGGCGATCTGGATGCCTTGGTCGCGCGGCCGCACCAGCAGATCGGCACCGCGCAGCAACTCCTCGCTCCGACCGGAAGGCGCGAGCATGGCGGGCACGTAGAGAGTGAGGTCGGCGATTTCGATTTGCCGCGTTTCCACGCTGCCGACGAGCAGCGCCCAAGGATCAAGCTGGAGCTGGATCGCGCGACTGGTGGCGATCGGCTCGGCAAACTCCGGGAGGAAAACCTGCACCTCGCTGAGCAGAATGCGTCCCGACGGCTCCAGTTCGGCGCGGCCAAAACTCACGCGCATCTGCGAAGCATCGAGTCGTTCCTCGATCGAGCGCAGGATGAATTTCGGCACCGACAACTCGCGCGAAACGGCAATCCCGAGCTGGAGGCACAGCACGATCGCGAGCGCGAGCCACAGGACCCACAGGCAGACCGAACCCACGCCGCGGCCGCAGACCGAAAGCGTGGTGAGACACAGGCGACCCCAGCGTGGGTTTTGATCGCGGGCGGCGCTCACAAGCGTTTAGGGAGATTCGGATGCCGGGCCGGGATCGCGCGGACCCTCGATGATCTTCCACAATTGATCGAGCAGCGGCTGTTCGATCAGGAAAACCGCGTTGAACTCGCGCGATGCGGCCAATTGCTGATCGCCACTCAAGCGAGGCGAGAGAAACAGCTCCGATGTGCTCACTTGTTCGCCCGCGCCACCCGTGAGTGTGATGGTGGCATCGAGACGGTAGCGCCAGCGGCGCTCCGCTCCGGCGAACATCACCTGATCGACGAACTGATCGCGCACGAACTCACGTGCGCGCAAGGTGCGCAGGTGGGGCAGGAGTGCGGCGATTTCTCCGGCGGGCACGCTGGTCGTCTCGGGCTCGCCGTCGGCCGAAAGCTGAGTGTTCAACAGCACGACGCCGTCGCTGAGATCAGTGAGTTTCAGCGCGGTGATGCGCGCGCCGGCCGGCAGATCGCGCAGCACGCGTTGACGCCACGCGGCGGGATCGGTCGGCGTTTCGCGGATGATCTCCGGATCGATCGCGTAAACGGACGCGGAGTTGCCGGCGAGGCGCGCGTAAGCGAAACCGTCGCGCGGCGTGGGCAGGCCGATCTGCAGCGTCACCGGCGAACCGTTGATCGTGGTGAGCGTGATTTCGCGCTCGGGCCGGTTAAAGCCCCACGCTTCGAGATCGGCGTCGCGCGGCGCGTCGCTCTGGAAGCGCGCGGCGGAAAGCAGCGAAAGCTGGGTCAGCAGACGAGCGACCGCGGCGGCATCGGCGGGCAGCGTCTGCGGACCTTGCGCACCGTCGCCACGCAACACGATCTGCCATGCGGGCGCGCCGGCGGTGTTGGTGGTTTCGAGACGTTGCAGGGTGAGCGGCGCCTCATTGGGCGAAACGAAATTGATCGACGACACACGGCTCGGATCGAGCTCGAGAATGCGCGCTTCACGCAGCGCTTCCTGCGCGCGATCGAGCGAACTTTTCAGCGTGGCGGGAATCGCAATGGTGAAGAGCGCGCTGCGTCCGTCGAGTTGCGCGTAGTATTCCGGATCGGCGTCGCTGCCCGAGGCAACGCGGTCGCCGAGGATGAGCGTTTCGCGACGGTTGTTTCCTTCGAGGCTGATGCGGAGCGACGGTTTTTCCGTGGGCAGCGTGGCCGGCGCATCCTGCGTCACGAAGCTGCGCACGCGAAGCGCGTTGAGACCGTTGATCGCGAGCTCGGTGGCATTCTTGCTCGCACGGGCGATGATCGGCGTCTCAAACGACCAGCGGCTGCCGTCGCGGCGAAGACGGATGCGCAAGCTCGCGGGCGCCGCGGTTTGCAAGTTCAGCGAGCGCGCTTCGAACACCGGGATCGTGAAGATCGTGTCCGCGTGCAGCTCGTCGAACGTGAGCGAGAGACTGCGCGCGAGACTCTGGCTCACCACGTGAATGCGTTCGCCGTCGGGCGAGAGCAGATACAAGCGCAAGCCGTCTTTCGTGACGTCGCCGAGGCGAAGCTGCGTGGGACGGCCGACCGCTTCGCTGCCGGGTTCGCCGGAGGTAAACGTCACCGTGAGTCGCGGCTGATCGAGACCGTAGTCGGCGAGCGATTGTCCGTTTCGCGCGAGGTCGGCGACGCTGAAGCTGGTCTCGTGTTCCAGAAACTGGAGCTCGTTGACGATGCGGCTGATGGCGTTGGGATTTGCGGGCCACTCGATCGGACGAACGAAGAACCACGTGTCGCCGCGGCGCGTGAGCGCGAGCGTGCGGTTGCCGGTTGTGATCTCGAGGCTGCGGAGATCGGCGGCCTCGGCGCCGAGCACGCGGCGGCGGGCTTCCTTCCAGTTGTCCTCGGTGCGCCAGCGGCGCTCGAACTGAAAGATGAAGAAGAACAGCGCAACGTTCAGGAACAGGAGCACGAGCGTGACTTTGGTGCGCATGGGAAAAAGGGCGGGGGATTACGAGCGGCGCGTCCAGTAAACGATCAAACCGAGCACGGCAGCCGCGCCGGGCAGGGCAAGCAGGAGAGTGTAGCGCAGCCGGCTGAGTTCACCCGCGCTGAGCGAGAGTTGGAAGCGATCGATCGGACGCGCGGGGATGTTGAACTGCGCGTCGCGATCGACCGTCCAGTTCACCGCGCTGAGGAAGATGTTTTGGTTGGCGACGTCGGCGATACGGTTGTTCGCGATCAGATCGCCGGTGCCGAAAACGACGACGCGACCACCGCGCACGCTGAACGGCAGGTTGTCGCGCACGGACACCCGCTCGGAGGCGACGATGACACCAAGGCGGTCCTTCGGCTCCATGCCCGGCAGACTGCGGATGTCCACGCCCGGCGTAAATTCGTAGGCGCCGTGCAAACGATAACTCACTTCGCCCCACGCGGTGGTGGAGGTGGCCGCGAGGGTCGTGACGGTGAGTCCGTTGCCAAGTGAACGACCTGGATCGGGACGCACGCTGCGCGCCGGTCCCACGCGCGGATAGAGATTGTAGTCGATGAGCGTCTGCGTGACCGGATGCGGCGCGAGGAAGCGCAAGAGCAGCTCGCCTTCCTCGGTCATGTTCTGCGTGCCGGTGTCGCAGATGAGGTCGTCGTCGACGAGAATTCCCCAATCGAGCAGCAAGTCTTCGAGCCCGTGCGGACTGCCAGGTGCGAGCAGCATGATCACGCGTCCGGCGCTCGTCGCGAGATACTGACGCAACAGTTCCTGCTCGAGCGCCTGGAAGCGCCCTTGGGGTGCAACCGCCACCACCAGCGCTGCGTCGTCGGGCACGCGCCGCAGGTAGGAGAGGTTCAGCGTGTCGATGTCGAAGTTTCGCTGACGCAGGACATCGCGCAGTTCGGAAAGGCCGCGCACGGAGTCGACGTCGTCGGGGCTCAGTTCGCCGTGCCCTGCGAGGAAGTAGATTTTTTTCCGGCCAGGACTGGCGACGTCGAGGAGGGCCGCGGTGATCGCCTGTTCGCCGCGAAACGCGACCTTTTGCGTGCGGTTCTTTACCTCATAGATTTCGCCGAGCGTGACGGAACGACGTTTGTCGCCACAGATGAAAACGATGCGATTGGCCTCGGTGATGCCGAGTTGGTCGGCTTCGCGACGCCGCTGATAAACGTCGAGAAAATCGACGGTGATGCGGCGGTTGGGGTCTTTCTCGGTCGCGTATGCGTATTCGCGCAACAGTCCGCGCAGATCGCGGAACGCTTGGGCGATCTCGGGATTGTCCGAGTCCTCGGTGAGCGTGACGACGATCTTCACCGGACGCAGCAGCGTGTGCAGATACGAGAGCGTTTCCGGCGAGAGGGAGAAGCGGCGTTGCGAGGTGAGGTCGAAGCGCCACGCGTGGTTGCGGGCCACGTAGTTCAGTCCGCCGAAAAGCGTGAGGAACAGCACGGCCTGCAACACGAGGTTGAGCGTGCGAATCCAGCGGGCGGCGCGAAAACTGTCGGTCAGCGGCATCGGTTACTCGAAAAGGCGGGCGTTATGAATGCAGCAGTTTCGCTTCGACGCCGAGGATGCTGAAGATCAGCGCGAGCACGGTGCCGCTCAGGTAGAAGAGCAGTTGGCGCGTATCGACCACGCCGCGCGTGAAGTCGTCGCGGTGCGAGAGCACCTGCATGTAGCCCACGGCATCCTTGAGTGGATCGAGGCTCTCGCGGCTGAGCCACGCGCTGTCCGCCAGATAGTTGGTGCCGCCGATCACGGCCACGAGCAGCACGAAACAGATAATGCCCGCGACGGCCTGATTGCGGCTCAGCGAACTCGTGAAGATACCGATCGCCACGAAGAACAATCCCGAGATCGCGACAAACGTGTAGCCGCCGATCAACGGTCCGACATCGAGAAAGCGGATATCACCCGAGAATTTCTGGAGAATGTAGAAGAAGCCGCCGGTGCAGCCCCAGAGCGTCAGATAGAGCAGGTAGGCCGCACCGTATTTGCCGAGGACGACTTCAGTCGTGGTGATCGGTGTCGTGAGCAGCGTCTCGATCGTCCCGAGCCGACGCTCCTCCGCGAGGCTCTTCATCGTCAGCAGCGGCACCATGAAGAACACGGGCAGCCAGAAGAACTGGAAAAACACATACGCCGGCGAGAGCTCCTGCGGCTCCTTGCTGTAGCTCTCGAGCATGCCCGTGAACATAAAGCCCATGAACAGCAGAAACGCCGTCGCCGCGACATACGTGGCGGGGCTCACCAGGAGCATGCGGATCTCGTGACTGAGGAGGGTGAAGAAGTGCTTCATCGGCTTCGGTGCGGCGCGCGGTTTCGCGGATTATTTCTTCCTCAAATCTTCCGAACGCACGTCCCAACTGCGGCGCGTTGCCGCGAGGAAGACATCCTCGAGCGTTGCATGCGCTCGGCTGAGCGCGCGGACGCGCAGGTTGCGGGCGAGCAACGCGCGAAGCAGTTCCTCGCCGAGATCGTCGTCGCGCTCGGTGGTAAGCTTGATGGTGCGAAAACCGTTCGCGTCGGGCTCTGTCTCCGTGCTGAGGCGAAGCGTCGGCTCGACCGCGTTGGCTGCTTCCAGCAACTGCGCCGGATCGCTCTGCACTTCGATTTCGTAAATGGAGCGCCCGAGAATCTCGCGCCGCAGATCGGCCGGCGTGCCCTGCGCGACCACGCGGCCCTGATTGATGATCAACACGCGGTCGCAGGTCATCTCGATCTCGGGCAGAATGTGCGACGAGATGATCACGGTCATGCGTCCGCGCAGACTCGCGATCAGTTGCCGCACGATCTGGATCTGATGCGGATCGAGGCCGATCGTCGGCTCGTCCATGATGATCACGGGCGGCTCGGCGAGAATCGCCTCGGCGATGCCGACGCGCTGACGGAAACCTTTCGAGAGCTTGCCGATGATCTTGTGACGAACGCGCTTCAAGTCGCACAACTCGAGCACTTCATCGATGCGCGGGCCGAGCTGGCGGCGCTTCACTTCCTTCAGGCGTCCGCGGAAATAAAGATACTCGGACACGCGCATGTCCTCGGGCAGCGGATTGTTTTCCGGCATGTAGCCGATCTTCCGCTTCACCTCATCCGGACGCGATGCGACCGGCACGCCGCAGATGCTCACGCTGCCGGAGGTCGCTGGCAGGTAGCCGGTGAGAATGCGCATCGTGGTGGATTTGCCGGCGCCGTTGGGCCCGAGGAAACCGATGATCTCGCCTTTCTCGACGCGGAAGCTGATGTCACTCACCGCCGTCACGCCTGCGTAGGTTTTGACGAGATGCGACACCTCAATCGCCGGCGTATCCGGCGGGGGAGTGGTCTCTGAAATGGTGGTGGTCGTCTCCACGGTGCGGTCTCTCAAGGGCATTTTTCCAGAGTCACGTCGCCCGCATGGAAACGCTGGATTCGTCCGCTCTCCGGACGAATGAGCAGCGAGCCGTCGTTGTCGATTCCGGCCGCGGTGCCCGCGATGCGTTTGTTGCCTTGCAGCACGGCGATCGGGTGACCGCGCAGCACGTCGAAGCGCTGCCACATGTCGGCGAACGTTTCCGTGTGCTCGCCGGCCACGAATTTTTCGTAGGATAGCAACACGCGTCCGATCAGCGCGGCGGCGAAGCGGTTGATGTCGAGCGTGCCCTTCGCTTCTTCGGCGAGCGACACGGCGCGACGCGACAAATCACCCGGCCAGCTCGCGGTGGCACCGTTCACGTTGAGCCCGAGTCCAAACACGAGGTCGCGAATCTGGTCCGCGTCGACGCGGGCCTCGGTGAGCATGCCGCCCGCTTTGCGTCCGTGAAACAGGATATCGTTGGGCCATTTGATGCCCGGATCGACCTGCGCGAAATTCGAAATCAGTTCGCACACGTTGACCCCCATCCAGAGCGTAAACGTCGCCATGCCGCCGGGCGGCAGTGTCGGCCGAAACGCAAAACTCGCGTAGAGATTGCCGTTGGCCTCGCTGTGCCACGCGCGCCCGAGCCGGCCGCGTCCCTTGGTCTGCTTGCGCGCGAGCACGACAAACGGCGCTTCGCGGCCCGACGCGAGCTGGCGCGCGGCCTCGTCGTTGGTGCTGTCGACTTCGTCGAGGAGCGTGATCGGGCAGCGGCGCGCGCGACCCTTCAGGTGCACTTCGATCAGGGCCACGTGCAGTTTGTCCGGCCGACGCGAGATGCGATATCCGCGCGAGCGTGCCGCCTCGAACTCGAAACCTTGCGCCCGCAGCTTCTCCATGTGCTGCCAGACCGAGACCCGGGTGATCCCGAGTTTGTCCGCGAGTTCGGCGCCGGAAGTGAACTCCGGTTCGCGCGCTAGCAACTCGCGGAGGATGACGTGGTCAGCTGAAGGCATTTAGGAGTGACGGACGCTTGAAACTAGAAAGGAGCGGACCACGGTGGGGCAAATGTCATTTGAAGAATTCGCCGCCTCCGCCGCCCGCGATGCGCAGCCGCGATCCGAGTGGTCCTCCGCCCTTTGCGCGCTGTGGCTCGACCGCCGCGGCGAGTGGGACGCCGCGCATCGCTGCGTGCAGGACGAAATGAGCGGCGATGGGGCCTGGGTGCATGCATATTTGCACCGCAAGGAAGGCGATCAGGGCAACGCCGAGTATTGGTATCGCCGGGCGGGAAAACCCGCCGTGCCGGCGAGCGCTTCGCTCGACGACGAATGGGCTTCGCTCGTGCGCGCGCTGTTGCCCGCGTGAGCGACGAACCTGCGGTTATTTCGGGCCGCCCTGGAAGCCGAACTCACTTGTCCGCATGAACGTCGATGCGGATTCGCGGCGGATGTAGTCGGCTGCGGCTTTGTCGGCCACCCCGACCGTGCGCGCAGTGTCTTCGAGGTCGGCCATATTGTTCAGTCGCTCCTGCTCCTCATACATGGCGAGCGCAATGGGGCGGTTGAGTCGGGAAAACGGTCCGAAATTCAGGCCGGCGTAGCGCTGCATCGCCAGCGATGTGCGGTTCGCCAGCGAGTGCAGATCGCGCTCGCGGAAGACCGGCGGCTTCGGTTCCTGCACCACATATTTCGGCAGGCGGATGATGCGGTTGCGCGGCTTGTCGATGTCGCGCAGATCGACATCCTCATCTTCCTGCTCCTCGGCTTTCGGCTTCGGGGGAGGATTGTATTTCGGCATCGAGTCCGCCAGCGACGCAGCGAGCGAGTTCGAGATCGCGCGCGAGCGCTTCGGCTTCGTGAGGTCCACGCTCACCTCCGCCGCGTCGTCCGTTTCGGTCTTCATTGCGCTGGAAGGTGCGGACTGGGCGGAGAGTTCCGTGCAAAGGTAAACCATCTCCGCGAGGATGAGCGCGGTGACGATCAGGCGGGTGCGTCGCTTCATCATCATGCTGTCAAAATTAGCCGCGAAAATGTTCCGCGCAACCCCGCTTTGCGGCCCTTCGTCCGGGCTCAAGACCGCCCGCCGGTGAAGTGTTGCCAGAGCATCCGTGCTGCCGTCGCCGGGTCGTGGAGGCTCGTGTCCAACGTAAACTCCGAGGGCGGCATGACGGGTTTCTTAAACACCCCTGCGTCGCGGAGTTCCCGATACATCGCGAGCGAGCGAAGTTTCCGCCCGCCACGTGCCTGGTCGTCCAGCCGTTGCTCGATCGTTTCCTCGGGGCAGGTGAGCGCGACGAAGTGCAGCGTGTCGCCGCGCTGGCGGCAGCCGTCCGCGAGCTTTTGCAGAAATTCCTGCGCCACCGAACTCTCGGGATTGAACGTGAAGATCAACCCCGGCAGCCCGCTCGCGCTCGCTTCGGCAAAAACATCCAGCCACATGCGTTCGCGGAGCGTCACGAAACCCGGACTGCCGAACTCGAACACTTCCAGCAGCGCATCGACCACGAGGTGGTTGTGAAACAACTTCCAACCACTCAGCGCAGCGAGTTCGCGCGCGACGGTGAGTTTTCCCACCGCCGGAGGACCGTGGAGGACGACGAGTTTCATGGACGCGGTTACTTGAGCCAGCGCACGAGCCACGAGCGCACTTCGCCATACCAGAACACGGAGTTCTGCGGCTTCAGAATCCAGTGATTCTCGTCGGGAAAATAGACGAGTCGCGACGGCACGCCCTGCGCCTGCAGCGCTCCGTAAAAGAGAATGCCCTGCGCCACCGGCACGCGGTAGTCGAGTTCGCCGTGGATCACGAGGGTGGGCGTCTTGAACCGATCGGCGTAGTTCATCGGATTCATCCGGTCATACGCTTCGGTGCGACGCCACGGCGAACCGTCCATCACGCCGTCCTGCCAGAAAAGCGCGGCGTCCGACGCGAATTGCGTGTCGAAATCCGTCACGCCTGCGTGACAGACGATCGTGCGAAAACGCTCCGTGTGTCCGCAGATCCAGCTCGCGAGATAACCGCCGTAGCTCGCACCCAGCGCGGCGGTGCGGTCCGCGTCGAGAAACGCATGTTTCTCCAACAGAAAGTCCGTCGCCTTCATCACGTCCTCGAACGGTTTCTCGCCCCACGCGCCGTCGATCGACTGCACGAACTTTTCGCCGAAGCCGGTCGAACCGTGGCGATTCACCCACGTTGCGACGAAGCCATCGGGCGCGTCTTCGCCGGGAGCGACAAACACCTGCGCGTTCCAGCGCGGCTGCCACATGTCGCCGACCATCGTCGCCGGGCCGCCGTGCATCAGTTGGAGAAACGGATACTTTTTCGTCGGATCGAAATCGGGCGGATAAATGAGCCAGCCCTGCACGGTGTCGCCGCCCGCGCCGGCGAACGTGTATTCCTCCACGGGGCCCAGCTTCAGCTCGGCGAAGAGCGCGTCGTTCAGTGTCGTCTTCGCTTCCGCTTTTCCGGTCGCGAGATCGAGCGCGTAAACTTCATCGGCTCGCGAGAAATTCTGGTGCAGGAAATAGAGCTGCTTGTCGCCGACCGTGAGCACGGTGTTGGTGCCACGTTCGAAGACGGGCTTCACGTTCGTGCCATCCGCGGTGGCCGAAAAAATCTTCGTCCGCCCGCGATCTTCGGCGCGGAAGTAGAGGGTTTTTCCATCCTTGGAAAACTTCCAGTCCTGCGGCGACAGATCCACGTCGGCCAGCAGGCGGGTGAGGCGTCCGTCATCCAGATCCACGCGCATCACTTTCGTGAACTCCGGCAGGTTGCGCTCGCGGATATCGCGTCCAAACACGATCGCTTTTCCATCCGGCGTGAAGCGCGGAGCGTCGTCGGAGTAAATGTTGTCCGCCGTCAGATTCTTCCACTCCTGCGACGGATCGTCGATCGAGAGCAGGTAGATGTCGGTGTTCTCGTTTCCGCCGTGATAAGGCGGCGGCACGGTGCCAACCGACAGCGCGAGCCACTTGCCGTCCGGAGAAACGTCAAACTGCGCTCCGCCGTCGAAACGAAACGCGCGGTCCCAGCGCGGCGTGAGATCCACGATCTGCTTCGTCTCGATGTCGACGGTGAGCAGGTGCGTCGCCTCGTCGTCCATCCGCCACGTGTCGAAATAGCGGATGAACGCGTTCTCGCTCACCTTGGCCGAGACCTTCGATTCACCGCGCTTCTTCCATTCGGCTTTCATCGCGTCCCAATCGTTGCCGAACTTCGGCAGCACTTTGGTCGCGAAAACGATGCGCTTGCCGTCCGGCAACCATTGCGGACTGGCGATGCCCTTCGGCAGCTCGAGCAGTTTCTGCGCTTCGCCGCCATCCGGTCGGATCAGATAGAGTGCCGGTTGCTCGTCGCCGCTGCGCTTTGAAGTGAACACGAGCTGGCGTCCGTCAGGACTCCATTTCGGCGCACCGTCGGAGCTTTCCGCCGTGGTGAGCTGACGCGCTTCGCCGGTCGCCGTCTCGAGTATCCACAAACGTGAGACAGAGTTGTTCTTCTCGAGATTGAAGTCCTGCACCACGAACACGAGGCGCGAGCCATCGGGTGAAAGATCGAGCGCGCTGGGGCGGCGGACCTTCCAAAGATCCTCCGGCGTGATCGCCCGCGGCGCGGCTACGACCCAGGTGGAGAACACGACCAACGAAAGGACCCAGCAGCGAAGAAGCAAAGATCTCATGGTCGCACCATGAAGCACGTGCGGTTCCACAACCAGCCCGAACATCCCGCGTCGTGGGCGCGTTCCCATCTTTCTCTTTCTCTTTCTCTTTCTCTTTCTCGTGATCGTTGCCGCTCGAGTGCCGAGTGTTTCGAGAACGAGAAAGAGAACGAAGAACGAGAACGAATTTCAGGGAAACCCGGCTGTGTGCGCATCTGGTCCCGGCCGTGTGCGGACCTTGGCTCGACTCAGGCCGCACCTTGTCGCGACCGTGTCCGCACTTTGTCCCGACTCGGTGCGCTCAGAGGAGCGACTCGGGCGGAGTGACGAGCGCGAGGCGGTTGAGGTGCTCGAGTGCGAGATAGATCAGCGCGATGTGCATCGATTGCGACATCTCGCCGCGACGCACGAGTTCGAGCATCTGGGGAATGGGCACGAATTCGAAACTGATCGTCTCCGTCGGATCCAGTTTCTGCGGCTGCACGACGCGCGTGCGGTTGGCCACGAAGCAGTGCACGCGGTTGTTCTGCCGGGCGGAGTTCGCGCACGGCGCGACGACGTGGCGCCAGTTTTCCGCGACGCAGCCGGTCTCTTCGAGCAGCTCGCGTTGCGCTGCGGCGAGGAGGTCTTCGTCGCGATCGGCGCAGCCGCCCGGTAGTTCAAAACCGAATACATCCGCGGCGTAGCGATACTGGCGGATGAGGAGCACGCGTTCGTGTTCATCGAGCGCGAACACGTGCACATACTCGGGCTGTTCGAGCACATAGTAAGGCTCGATGACGTGGCCGGGAGAAACTTCGCAGCGGTCCGCGCGCAGGTGCACGAACTGGTCGCGAACGATGTCGCGCGAGGCGAGTTTCTTCCAGCGTTCCATGATCAGCCGCGGATTTGGCCGTGACCGATCACGAGCCACTTGTAGCTGCAGAGTTCGCGCAGACCCATGGGGCCGCGCGCGTGGAGGCGGTCGGTGCTGATGCCGATCTCGGCGCCGAGACCGAATTCGAAGCCGTCGTTGAAACGCGTGGAGGCGTTCCAGAGCACCGCGGCGCTGTCGACGCTCGCGAGGAATTTCTGCGCGGCGGCCTGATCGGCGGTCACGATCGCGTCGCTGTGATTGGAGCTGTCGCGATTGATCGTGGCGATGGCTTCGTCGAGCGAATCGACGACGCGAACCGCGAGAATGTAGTCGAGAAACTCGGCGGTGTAGTCGGCGGCCTCGGCGGCGCGATGCGGCAGACGTTCTTCGCCGAGAATCGCGGCGGAGGCGGGATCGCAGCGGAGTTCGACGTTTTTCTCGGCGATAAGCGCGCGAGCCGCGTCGGGCAGGAAGGTTTTCGCGACTTCGCGATGCACGAGCAGTTGCTCGGCGGCGTTGCAGACGCCGGGGCGCGAGGTCTTGGCGTTGACGAGGATTTTTCGCGCCATCTCGAGATCGGCGGCGCGATCGACGTAAACGAAGCACACTCCCGTGTAGTGCTTGATGACCGGGATCGTGCTGTTGGCGGTGACGAAACGGATGAGGCCTTCGCCGCCGCGCGGGATGATGCAGTGCACGAGCGTGTCGAGCTTGAGCAGCGTCGTGAGCGCGGCGCGATCGGTCGTGGGGATGAGCTGCACGGCGTCGCCGGGCAAACCGCTCTCCGCGAGCGCCTGCGCCACGAGCGCGGCGAGCGCGGTGTTGGTGTGAAAGCACTCGGAGCCGCCGCGGAGGATCGCGGCGTTGCCGCTCTTCAGGCAGAGAATCGCGCAGTCGATCGTGACGTTCGGGCGAGCCTCGTAAACGATGCCGATCACGCCGATGGGCACGCGGATTTTCTGGAGCACGAGTCCGTTCGGACGCGTGGTTTTTTCCAGAAGCTCGCCGACGGGGTCGGGGAGCGCGGCGACTTGGCGGACGCTCTCGGCGAGTTGCGCGAGACGCGCGGGAGTCAGCGTGAGGCGATCACGCGCGGCGGAGGTGAGCTCGGCGGCCGCGGGAGAGAGGAGGTCCTTGTTGTTCGCCTCGATCAACGTGTCAGCCGAAGCGGTGAGCAGATCGGCCAGGCGAAGCAGCGCGGCGTTCTTCGTCTCCGCCGGAGCCGTCGCGAGCACCAAGGAGGCAGCGCGGGCGCGCTGGGCGATGGAGGTGACGAGCGAAGCAAGATCGGCGGACATAGGGCGAACACGTTGCAGAGCGAAGCGCGGGGAGGCACGAAAAATTTCCGCGGCGCGCGGCTTAGAAAGGAGAAAAGAAAAAGGGCGGGTGCGAAGCCCGCCCGGAAGGATCGAGAGTGGGGCGGAACTCAGTTCGTGATGTCGAACGTCGTGCTCGATTCGCGGATGTTGGTGTAAACCTTATACCACTCCTTCTGCGCGTCGCTGCCGGAGTAGTCCTTGAGCGCGGCCTCGTCGGCGAACTCCATCACGATCGCGTGGGATTTGCCGCCCTGGGCCTTGAGGGTCTTGGTCCACACGCGGGTGATGCCCTTGAACTTCGAGGGCAGCGCCTGAACGCCGTCGAGCGCGGCCTGGATTTGCTCCGGCGTCGTGCCGGACTTCCACGAGACCGTGACGACGTGGATCACGGATTTCGGCGCGGTGTCGCCAGCCAGCGCAGAGGAGCTGGCAAACGCGAGCAAGCCGGCGGTGAACAGGGAGAGGAGGATCTTCTTCATGGGTAACGATGCTGTCGGTTTCGGAACTTGTGCGTCGCGGCGCCGCAAACGAGCGGCGGCGACGCGCGAAGAGACTGGTGTAGCGGTTTTGCGCTCCTGCGCAAATGCTTGCGTGCAAAAGATTCCGGTCCAAGCGGGGCGAGCGGCGCTCACTCGAACATGCGGCGGCTGTTGAGTCGCGCGATCGCGACGAGGAGCACGGCGGCAGCGATCGCGGAGAGCACCCCGACCTTCGGCAGAACCTCGAGCAATGATCGACCGGCCCAGAGAACATCGGCGAAACCCTCGACCGCCCAATACACGAGCGTGAAGCGGCTGAGCGTCTGGATCGTGTCCGGCATGAACGAAACGGGAAACCACGCGCCGCCGATCGCGCTCATCGAAAGCACCAGCAGCGTGGCGAGGCCGCTGGCCGCGGAGGAGTTGGGCGCGAGCGCGGCGATCAACATGCCAAAAGCCGAACAGGCCGCAGCCGCCGCCACCGTGACCGCGAAAAGGGCGGGCAGATGGCCGAAGAGATCGAGGCCGAAGAAAATCCAGCCGGCGAGAAACAGCACCGCGCTTTGCGCCACGCCGAGAATCACGCCGAAAAGAAAACGCGCCGTCACGATGTGGCGCGGTCGCACGGGCGACGAGAGCAGCCGCTGGAAGACGCCGGTTTGTTTCTCTTCGTAGAAATGGGTCGCCGATCCGCTCACCGCGAAAAGGAGAAACATGATCGCGTAACCGCCCACGAGTCGCGCGGCCATGGGATTGCCCACCTCGACGCCCGCGACTTGCTCGGTGTCGAAGCGTATCAAGTTTTCCATGACATTGCGCTCGCCGGCGGCGGGTTCGCTTTCGCCCGGCGTCGCGGCGGCGTTGGGTAACAGCGTGCCGCTGGTGATCTGTTGCTTGATTTCGGTTCGATCGCCGCCGAAGGAGCGCGAGATGGCGTCGGCGATCTCCTGATTGAACTCGTCGAGGCCGCTCGCTCCGATCGCGCGTGCGGCGCTGCGCTGCAACGACTGTCCGAGCAGTTGCGGCACTTGCATGAAGATCGTGCGCTGCAGCACGCCGTTGACGATCTGCGCCTCCATCTCGTTGCGCGGATTGGTGAGAAAGCGGAAACGCACACCGAGTGTTTCGCCGAGCAGGTCGGGCGGCAGAATGAGTGCGTAGCGATAGTCGTTGGCGTGGAGCGCGGCACGCACGTCGTCCTCGGTGAGCGGCCGTGTGGTGCCGTCGGGCGCGGTGATTTCGGTGCGGACGGCGAAGGCCTTTTCGGCCTTCAGCGCGGCGATCAACTGCTGCGCGACAGGCTCGGGGCTTTGGTTGACCACCGCGATCGGAATGCCCGAGGGAGCGGACTCCTGCCGGTAGAGGCCGAACACGTGTCCGAACAAATAGATCAACACCACGGGCACGAGAAACGTGATCACCACGCCCGCCCGGCTGCGCCAGAACGTGAGGAGATTTTTGCGGAGGAGGACGAGCGTGGGCGACATGGCGGTGCCAGTGGTTTAGTTGTCGCGCAGCGTGCGACCGGTCAGGTGGAGAAACACGGCCTCGAGTGTCGGCCGCTGCACCGAGAACAGACGCGACGCCAGCCCGTGCGCTTCGCTCGCGGCGTAAAACGCGCTGAGCGGATAACCCGCGCGCGGGCGAAAACGCGCCGTGCCGTCGGCGACCGTGATTTCGCCGGCACTGCGCAGACTCGCGGCAAACGCAGACGTCGTGGCCGTATCCGGAAAATGGATCTCTTCCTCGAACGGCAGTTGCGTGAGCAGCTCGCCGAGCGACCCGAGCGCGAGAATTTTGCCGTGATCGATGATGCCGATTCGCGAGCACAGCCGCTCAGCTTCCTCCATGTAGTGCGTCGAGTAGATGATCGTGAGGCCTTCGCGATTCAGCTGGCGCAGGAAATCGAAGAGCAGGTTTCGCGACTGCGGATCGACGCCGACCGTGGGCTCGTCGCAGAGCAACAAGCGCGGACGATGCAGCAGCGCCGCGACGAGATTCAGCCGCCGCTGCATGCCGCCGGAAAATGTCTTCACGCGCGCGTCGCGCCGATCGGTGAGCTGCGCGGCTTCGAGCGCTTCGTCGACTCGCTCGCGCAGCGTGGCGCCGCGCAGTCCCTGCAACTCGCCGAAGATCCGGAGATTTTCCGCGGCGGTGAGCTCCTGATACAGCGCGAGGTTTTGCGGCACGAGGCCGAGTGGCGCGCGCGGCGCGTCGCCGTTTTCGCCGGCGAAGACGATCTCGCCCGAATCCGGTTTTCGCAGCCCGGCGATGAGCGACATCAGGGTCGATTTTCCCGCGCCGTTTGGCCCGAGCAGGCCGAAAAACTCGCCGGCCGGGACGTGCAGCGACACATCGTCGAGCGCGAGGACCGGACCGAAACGTTTACTGACCGAGCGCAGCGTGAGCATGGGAAAAGAGACAAACTGCGCGTCCCTTAAAAGGTTACCAGATTTTCAGATGCCCGCGCCGGGATCGGTGAGCGGAGGCGGAGCGAGCAGTGGCGGCTCGCTGGGCGAAGGCGGTGGCGCGGCGGCGACAAACGGAGCGGCGGCCGGCGCTGTGCGGTGAAACCAGAATGCGCCGAACGCGAGCAACCCGAGCGCGGCGAAATCGAGCCACCAAGGATGAAACCCTCCGGCGTTCGGCCCGATTTGGTTGAAGCCCTGGATCGTGAACGGCAGCGCGCTCGCGAACAGCGCCGTCGCGTTTTGCACCGTGTGGATGCCGACGCACAGCAGGAGTGAGCGCGAGCGCAGGTAAACCCAGCCCGTCAGCACTCCCATCACCGCCGCCACGGGAAACTGCCACGGATTCAGGTGCACGATCATGAACAAAACCGTCGTCAGTGCGATCGCGCGCTTCGGCGTCGTGACCGCCAGCAGTCCGCGCAGCATCAGACCGCGAAACAAAATTTCCTCCGTGATGGGCGCGACGATCACGATCAGCAGCGGCGACAGGATCGGGTAGTTCTCCAGATCCATGACTTGCCGCAGGATGCTTTCGCCCGAATTGGGCACGCCCAAGGTCGCGAGATTTGTGAGTTCCGAGACCACCAACACTCCCGCTGCGGCGAGCACGAAAACCGGACCCGCGAGATGAACCGCGTCGCGGAGTCGCCACGAGAGATCGCCCCACGAGAGTGAGGCCCGTTTGGTTTCACGAAAATAGAGGTAGAGAAAGGCGAGCGTGTTTCCCGCCACGAGCAGCGCGGGCAAGTGGTCGTTGATCAACGTGGGCTGGTCGATGACGGCACCGATCACGCCCAAGGCTCCTCCGCCCACGACTCCACACGCGAGCTGAGTGATCATATAGACCACGAAGATCTCGACGGCGCGCTGAGGAGTGATGCTGAAAGGCCGTGCGCTCACGCGAAGAAACTCCGCCACCACGTTCGCACCGTGTCACGCCGGAAGTCGGCCCGGGTCGGGACGAAGTGCGTCCCGGGTCGAGCCAAGGTGCGTCCCGGGTCGGGACTAAGTGAGGACTGGGTTGCGCCAAAGTCCGCACCCGGTCGGGACACCGTGCGGCGTGAATCGGATGAGTGAATCACGGAAACACGGAACAAGGGGATCCTCGCTACGGCTCGTGATCGATCGCGCCTGAGCACGAGAAAGCCCGCGGAGCGCGGCGGCGTCAGATTTTTTGGAGGCGCGCGGTGACGTCGGGCCAGGCGACGTCGGGGATGAGCGGGCCCATGTGGCGGACGGTTTCGGCGCCCATGACCGAGGCGAGCGCGCCGCAGCGCGGGAGCGACCAGTCGCGGAGATACCCGGCGAGAAAACCGGCGGCCCAGGCGTCGCCGGCGCCGTTGGTGTCGACGACATCGTTCACCCGGACGGGCTCGATGCGGTGGATTTCTTTTTCGCGGGCGATCCAAGCGCCGTCTTTGCCGAGTTTCACGGCGGCGAGCACGCCGTAGTCGGCGAGGCGACGCGTGAGGTTTTCGTAGGGCGAGGTCTGGTCTTCGAAGAGCGCACGGATTTCGTCCTCGTTGGCGAAGACGACGTCGATGCCTTTGTGGAACTGGCTGAAGAGCCACGCGCGCGAGGCGCCGACGACTTCGAAGGACGAGAGATCGAGGCTCACGGTGCAACCGGCGGTGCGGGCGGAGGCGAGCACGGCATCGGCGAGGGCTTGGTTGAAGACGAGGTAGCCTTCGATGTGCGCGTGGCGGACGCCGGCGAAATCGGCCGGCGAAATCTCATCGGGCGAGAGCGTCATCGCGGCGCCGAGATGCGTGCGCATCGTGCGGTCGGCGTCGGGTGTGACGAGGATGAGCGAGCGGGCGTTGGCTTGCTGGCCTTCCTTGAAGCGCGAGGCGTCGACGCCGACGGCGGTGAAGCGTTCGCGGTAGATGCGGGCGAGTTCGTCGTTGCCGAGTTTTCCGAGGAAGGACGTGCGCAGACCGAGGCGCGTGGCGTTGAAAGTCGCGTTGGCGGCGGAGCCACCGGTGGCGTGCGCGGGCGCTTGGGCGAGGTGCGCGAGGATCGCCTCCATCTGGTCGTGATCGACGAGGACCATGCCTCCTTTTTCGCCGGGCACATGTTGCAGGAACTCGAGCGGCACGGGCGCCAGCAAATCCATGATCGGCGAACCGACGCCGAGGAGGTCGAAGCGAGGGGAGGACATGTTTCTAGAGTTGAAGCGGAGGAAAAGCGGAATGCGGCGCCAAAGTTTACCCGCGCGCCTGGGCGACGGTGAGGCTGGTGGCGAGCAGCGGTTCGTCGTCGATTTCGACGAGGAGGGAGTAGTCGCCCGGCGCGGGGAAGACCAGGCCGCGGATCTCGTTGATGAGGTTGATGCGGTTGAGCGGGCTCTTCACTTCGAACGGGCGTTCGATCAGCGGCTGCATGGCCTGCGGATCGAGGCCGAGCGAGATGCGCATCTGGTGCGTGCCCGGGGCGCAATCCGTGAGCGTGAGGAACCAGATCATGAACGGATGCGCGAAGGGAAACGTGTGCGCATGGATGTCCGAAAACACGCCGAGGATCGTGTGCTTGCCCGTGCCGGGATCGATGTGGACGCCGTCGCAGGTGAGCCACGCGAGCAGTTGTGGTTTCGAGTTCATTGGGCGGGAAAGAGTAGGGCGGGCGGGGGAGGCGCCGGGCAAATCATTTTGCTTGGAGTCGCGGCGGGGGCGCGGCTTAACGCTCGCGGTGCTTTCGTCGAACGAGATCTCCGCGATGCTCAACTCGCTGGCCGCGTATCCGCGTTGGTTCGTGGTCGGGAGTCTTACGGTCGTGGCTGCGGCGCTCATCTGGTCACTCGCGAAGATCCTGAAGTGGAGCCTCTATCTGCTGCTCGCGGTGGTGGTGATCGTGGGCTTCGCCACGACGATCTGGTTGGTGTTTCATTGAGGCAGAAAAGGTTGGGGCGGGCTTTGCACGGCGCGATGCGCGGGGTTGCAGGAGTCTTTTCTTGTCACCCCGAGGACCCACCGTTTAACCCAACCCGATGAAATACATCTTCGTGACGGGCGGAGTGGTTTCGTCGCTGGGCAAAGGCCTGACAGCGGCGTCGCTGGGCGCGCTCCTGGAGCTGCGCGGGCTCACCGTCCGTATCCAGAAATTTGATCCGTATCTCAACGTGGACCCGGGCACGATGAGCCCGTATCAGCACGGCGAAGTGTATGTGCTGGAGGATGGCGCCGAGACGGACCTCGACCTCGGCCACTACGAGCGTTTCACGAGCGGCAAGCTGTCGCGCGTCAACAGCCTCTCCTCGGGACAGGTTTACGAGAGCGTGATCCAGAAGGAACGCCGCGGCGATTACCTCGGCAAGACCGTGCAGGTGATTCCGCACGTCACCAACGAGATCAAAGAGCGCATCTATGGCGCCGCCAAGGATGTCGACGTGCTCATCACGGAAATCGGCGGCACGACCGGAGACATCGAGGGCCTGCCGTTTCTCGAGGCGATGCGTCAGTTCGCGCTCGAGGTGGGGCCGCAGGATGTCGTTTTCATCCACGTGACGCTCGTCCCCTACGTCGCCGCCGCGGGCGAACTGAAGACGAAGCCCACGCAGCAATCCGTCGCGAAGCTCCGCGAGATCGGCATCCAGCCGCACATTCTCGTTTGCCGCACGGATCATCCGCTCGATGCGGGCCTGCGCGACAAGATCTCGATGTTCTGCAACGTGCCGGTGAAGGCCGTGATCGAGTGCGCCGACGTCGCCAACTCGATCTACGAACTGCCCCTCGCGTTGCAGAAGGAGGGCATGGATCAACTCGTGCTCGATCTCTTCGGGCTCAAGAATCCGCCGCCCACGAAAAACATCTGGCACCAGATCGTCGCGCGCATCCTCAACCCGGTGCACGAGGTCACGATCGGCGTCGTCGGCAAATACATCGAGCTGCAGGACGCGTATAAATCCGTTTACGAATCGATCACGCACGCTGGCATCGCGAACAACTGCCGCGTGAACGTCGTCCGCATCGACGCCGAAGATCTCGAAAAGAAGGGCGGCCTCGCTGCGCTCAAGGGCCTCGATGGCATCCTCGTCCCCGGCGGCTTCGGCGATCGCGGCACGGAGGGCAAGATCGCCGCGGCGCGCTACGCCCGCGAAAACAAGATTCCTTACTACGGCCTCTGCCTCGGTCTGCAGATCGCGGTGATCGAGTTCGCGCGCAACGTGCTGAAACTTCAGGGCGCCAATTCCACCGAGTTCGAGGCGAATCCACCGCACCCCGTCATCAACATGATGGAGGAGCAAAAGAAGATCGTCGATAAAGGCGCCACCATGCGCCTCGGCAGCTACGAGTGCGCGCTGAAGCCCGGCACGCTCGCGGCCAAAGCCTACGGTCAGCCCAGCGTGCGCGAGCGCCATCGTCACCGCTACGAGGTCAACAACGCCTACGTCGGCCAGCTCGAACGCGGCGGTCTCCTCGTCAGCGGCGTGAATCCGCGCCGGAATCTCGTCGAGATCATGGAGCTCAAGGGCCACCCGTGGTATCTCGGCACGCAGGCGCACCCGGAGTTTCAATCGAAGCCCAACAAGGCGCACCCGCTCTTCGCCGCGTTCATCGCCGCCGCGATCAAGAACAAGAAGGGCAAGGGCGGCGCGAAGGTGAAGAAGAAGCCCGCCAAGCCGGCGAAGGCGAAAGCCAAGGCATGAGCCACAGAGAGCACGGAGCTCGGACACAGAGTTCACAGAGAAAACCCATACTTTCCGCCTCCGTGGACTCTGTATCCGAGCTCTGTGTGCGGTGAGATTTGTCATTCTGAGCGCAGCGAAGAATCCAGTTGATCATTCACAGCGGGCCTGGGCATCGAAGCTCCCGCTGGATTCTTCGCTTCGCTCAGAATGACATTCGTGTTTGGTTTCCTTGCTTCCCATGTTTTACGATCCGAAAAAACTCCTCGTTCTCGCCGGTCCCTGCTCGCTCGAGAGTGAGCAGACGTGTCGTGCGGTGGCGGATACACTGAAACAGATTCAGGCCGCGCAGCCGGATCTGAAGATCGTGTTCAAAGGCTCATTCGACAAAGCCAACCGCACCTCGCTCGCCGGCGATCGCGGCACAGGTCTTGAAGCAGGTCTGAAACTGCTCGCGATGGTGAAACGCGACTATGGTTTTCCCGTCGTGACCGACATCCACGAGCGCGAACAGGTCGCGCGTGTGGCGGAGGTCGTCGACGTGCTGCAGATCCCCGCGTTTCTCTGCCGCCAGACCGATCTGCTGCTCGCCGCCGCGGCGACTGGGCGGATCGTCAACGTGAAGAAAGGTCAGTTTCTCTCGCCGCAGGAGATGCAGTGGGTCACCGGGAAACTCCGCGACGGCAAGGCCGCGGAAGTCTGGCAGACCGAGCGCGGCACGACCTTTGGTTATCAAAACCTCGTCGTGGACATGCGCTCGTTCTCGATCATGCGACAGAACGGCTACCCGACGGTCTTCGACGCCACGCACAGCGTGCAGTTGCCCGGAGCCGGCGGCGGAAAGAGCAGCGGCCAGCGCGAGTTCGTGCCGCCGCTGGCGAAAGCCGCGCTCGCCGCGGGAGCGGACGGATTGTTTTTGGAAACGCATCCGGATCCGGCCAACGCGATCAGCGATGGCCCCAACATGATCCCGCTCGCCGAGCTGCCGAAACTCCTGGAAACCTGCCTCGCGATCTGGCGCGTCGCGCGCGCCTGAGTGGTGGGTGGTTTGCAGCTGGGCGGTTTTGCTCACTGCACAGTGGTTGTGCTCCGAGTCGGGACGCTGTGCGCACCGAGTCGAGCCAAGGTGCGCAACGTCTTGGGACAGCGTGCGGATTACGTCGCGACCCTGTCCGGACGCGGCCAAAATACGCTCCATGTTTTTCCCGTCCGCTCCCTTGACCCCATCGGGCGGGACGGCTCAACTTCCCGGCCTCATGGAAACCTTCCTCATCGATGTCCCCGTGCCTTCCATGGGCGCGACGGTCAGCGAGCTCAATGTGATCTCCATCAAAGTGAAACCGGGCGACCGGTTGACGAAAGGTCAGGTGGTGGCGGAGCTCGAGAGCGATAAATCCACCTTCGAATACGAAGCGCCGTGCGACGGCGTGTTGAAGAGCCTCGGAGCGAAGGGCGGCGACACGTTGGTGTCGGGCCAGATTTTTTGTCAGATCGAGACGTCGGACGAGAGTCAGCGTCACCTGATCTCGAAAGGCGGTGTGACGGTCAGTGCCGCAGCAGCGAAACCCGCGGCCGCGCTGATCTGGACGCCGCGCGCGACGAAGCTCGCGCAGGAGGCCGGACTCGATCCGGCGCAAATCACGGACATCGAAGCCACGGGCCCGGGCGGGCGCGTGTCGGGCGACGACGTGACGCGCTACCTTGCGAAGCGCCAAGGCTGAACGCAGCCGCTACTTTGCCGATGAGCACTGCTCCTTCGAACACCGTCTGCATCGCAGGCGTGGGCCATGCCGCTCCCGCCGCCGTGCGGGCGAACAGCGAAATCCTCAAGGCGTTTCCGAATCGCACCGAGGAAGAAATCGTGCGCCTGACGGGCATCCGCGAGCGTCGCTACGCCGCGGAAAACGAGTCCGCCACGACGCTCGCCGCGACCGCGGTGCAGCACGCTTTGGCGCAAGCCGGAATGAAAGCCGATCAGATCGACGGCATCATCATGGCCACGCTGATTCCGGATCAACCGGTGCCCGCGATGGCGAGCGCGCTCGCGCGCCAGCTCGGCATCCCGCGCGTGCTGGCGTTTGATCTCAATGCCGCGTGCTCAGGCTGGCTCTACGCGCTCGAACTCGGGCGCTCGCTGATCCTCGCCGGAACCGCGAAGAACCTCATCGTGGTCACCGCGGAGTTGTTGTCGCGCATCACGAATCCCTCTGATCACAGCACGGCGTTTCTCTTCGGCGACGGCGCGGGTGCGGCGATTCTCACCGGCGGTCAGGGCGGTCACCGCTTGCACCAGATGGGCCTGTCGGGCGACGCCACACAGTTCGAAGCGATCCAGCGGTTGGGCGGCGGCGCGCGCATGCCCTGGCCGGGCGCGCCGGGCTGCGCGATGGAAGATTTTTATCTGCAGATGGACGGCACCGCGGTGTTCAAGCACGCGGTTGTCGGTTTCGCCGAGCAGATCGAGCAGACGCTCGCGCGTGAGAATCTGAAGCCCGACGACATCGCGTGGGTCGTGCCGCATCAGGCCAACGAGCGCATCCTCAAGGCCGTCAGCAAGCGCGTGGGCATTTCCTACGACAAGTTCGTCATGACGATCGCCCAATACGGCAACACCAGCGCGGCCAGCGTCTCGATGGCGCTCGGCTGGGCGGCCGAGGAAGGCATTTTCAACGAGGGCGACCGCATCATCTTCTGCAGCGTCGGCGCCGGCCTGACCTTCGCGGGCGGTCTGCTCGTTTGGTGAGCGTCAGAGTTTTTAGAACCACAGGCACAGCGAGCACAGAGTCCAGTCCGCGAGAGGTTTGCTCTGTGCTCGCTGTGCCTCTGTGGTTCACATAAAACGCTCAGCCATTCTGCAGCTCATAGCTGAGGACGCTGAGCGCGTAGACGGCGGCGGTCTCGCAGCGGAGCACGAGCGGGCCGAGCGTGATCGGCTCGAAACCGGCGCTGGCGGCGTGGCTCATTTCGGCGGGCGTGAAGTCGCCCTCGGGGCCGATCATCCACAGGACTTTCTTCGGCGCGCGGTTCTGCGCGGCGCGAAAGTTTGAGAGCACGGTCTTCAGCGATTTCGCGCCGGGGTGCAGGCTGGCGATGAGCTTCAGGTCGAAATCGCGGGCGCTCTCGATGAACGCGTCGGCTTTCTGCACGGGCGCGATTTCGGGCAGGAAGGGGTTGCCGCACTGCTTCGCGGCCTCGAGCGCGGCGACCTGCCATTTCTCGAGTTTCTTGTCGGACCGGTCGCCGTCGAAATGGACCTGCGTGCGCTCGCTTTCGAGCGGCACGATGCGCGTGGCGCCGATCTCGGTGGCTTTGCGCACGATGGCGTCCATCGAAGGCCCTTTGGGCAGCGCCTGGCCGAGCGTGATCTCGTAGGGCAGCGGTTTCGTTTTCTGCGGGAAACGGACCTTGAGGACGGCGGCGTTTTTGCGATCGGAGACGAGCTCGCACACCCATTCGGAGCCGCGGCCATTGAACGCGACGACCGTGTCCCCGGCGCGGGCGCGATTGACGGACACGAGGTGATGCGACTCGTCGGCGGAGAGCGTGATCTCCTGGGGTTCGGCGGAGTCGGGAGCGCAGAAAACGCGGAAATCGGACATGCGCAGAGCCAAGCTCGAGAGCGGGCGGCACACAAGTCCCCGGGCGCGTCAGATGCCGGGGGCGGAAAACAGTAAGGGCGCTGGTTTTGTGACCAGCGCCCCTGCCGACTTTGGAATAACTGAAAACTATGAACTACCCGAAAAGAACATTACACCTAACACACATCGAGAAAGACGCGGCTGCCCGCGGGACGTTCAAAATCTGCGAAAAAATTTTCGGGTTTTTCGCGCGCCGCGCGCAGACCGCTGTGCTGGAGCGGTTACCGCAACCCGATTTTGCGACGAATCGGACACGCGTTGGACAAGAAATGGGCGTTTTTTTGCAAACGAGGACGAGCAGGCTCGCCCTCGTTTTCGGCAAAATGAGAGCATGTCACCCACTGCGCTCCACGCTCTGCGGGAGCAACGGTCGACGATCTGCGAGCGTTGGACGGCTCTGCTGCGTGTGGAGCCGGTGAATTCGCCGCTGGCGTTGCCGGATGCTCTCGTGCACCTGATCCCGGATTCCGTGGAAGAGGTGCTGCGCGAACTCGAGCGACCGGGGGATGGACGTTTGACGCTCGGCGCCGCGCACAAGGTGCCGGTGCCCGTGTGCGGGTGTAATCGGAACCCGTATCTCGCCTACTTCAAGGCGGGCGAGCAGGCGCTCTTGGAGACACTCGTGCTCGAGCAGGCGAAGATGGACCCGGGTCAGCGTCGTGAGAGCGATCTGGCGCAGCTCATTCGCGCCACCCGTTCGCTGGCGGCAGCCGAGATCGATACCTTTTGCGGTGTTTGCACGCACCACGCCGAAGGCGAGAATTGCCGCTTTCAGGAGTCGGTGAATTGAGCTTCGCGCCGATCTGAGTGATGGCGGACCGGCATTATATCGCCGGAAATATTACGGTAACACTCGGCTTCGCTCGAACATCGCGGAGGCGGAGCCGACAAGTCAGCGCATGGCGCGCACCCCTCTCGCTCTCCCACTGTTTTTTGCCGCTGCTTGTGCGGCTTTCGCTTCGCCGACGCGGACGCTCACCGTCGATCTCGCGGCTCCCGCAAAACCGATCAGCCCCGCGCTGTTCGGCGTCTTCTTCGAGGATCTCAACTACGCGGCCGACGGCGGACTCTACGCCGAGCTGATCCAGAACCGCTCGTTCGAATACAACGCCACCGAGCAGGCGAGCTGGGGCCCGACGTCGTTCTGGGAAGTTGTCAAAACCGGCGACGGCGACGGCCACCTGAGCGTGGCCAACTCGCGTCCGGTGCATGCCAACAATCCGCACTACGTCGTGCTCAACGTCACGAAACCGGGCGATGGCGTCGGTCTCGCGAATCGCGGCTTCGATCAGATTCCGCTCGAGGCCGGCAAGCCCTACGAAGCGTCGTTCTGGGCGTATCAGGCGTTCATGGGCATCAAGTGGGGCCCCGGCGATCAGAGCCAGCCGATGCCGATCACCGTGCGGATCGAGGGCGACGATGGTTCCGTGCTCGCCGAGGCGAAGTTTACGATCACCGGTCGCGCGTGGACGAAACACAGCGCCACGCTCACGCCGTCGCGGAGCGCGAAGGCGGCGCGGTTTGTCTTGCTCGCGCACGAGCAGGGCGGCGTCGCGCTCGATATGATTTCGCTGTTCCCGCACGACACGTTCAAAGGCCGCGCCAACGGTCTCCGCCGCGACCTCGCGCAAACGATCGCCGATCTGAAACCGCGCTTCGTGCGGTTCCCCGGCGGCTGTCTCGTGCACGGCGCGGGCGTGCATGCTTACTACGACTGGAAACATACCGTCGGTCCGGTCGAGCAGCGCGTCGAAGCGCGCAACTCCTGGGGGTATCACCAGACGATGGGGCTGGGGTATTTCGAGTATTTCCAATTCTGCGAAGACATGGGCGCGATGCCGGTGCCGGTCGTCACGGCGGGCGTGTGCTGCCAGCACTCCGGCGATTCGCCCGGTCGCGGCCAGGAAGGTCTGCCGATGGAGGAAATGCCCGGCTACGTGCAGGACGTGCTCGATCTCATCGAGTGGGCGAATGGTCCAGCGGACTCGAAGTGGGGTGCGGTGCGCGCTGCGGCGGGGCATCCGGAACCGTTCGGCCTGAAATATCTCGGCGTCGGCAACGAGGACGCCATCACGCCGGACTTCAAGGAACGGTTCGCGATGATCAACGAGGTGCTGAAGGAAAAGCATCCCGAGATCACCGTGATCGGCACCTCGGGACCGTTCCCTGATGGCGAGGATTTCGATCTGGGTTGGGAGTTCGCCCGCGAGCTGAAGCTCAAGATGGTCGACGAACACTATTACCGTTCGCCCGACTGGTTCTGGGAAAATCTCGAGCGCTACGACAGCTACGATCGCAGCGGCCCGGCCGTGTATGTCGGCGAATACGCCGCGCACGAATCCGATCGCCGCAACACGCTGCGCACGGCCCTGGCTGAGGCGGCGTTTCTCACGAGTCTCGAGCGCAACGGCGACATCGTGCTGCTCTCCTCGTATGCTCCGCTGCTCGCGCGCCGGGAGCACACGCAGTGGCACCCCGACATGATTTACTTCACCGCCACGGAGGTGTTCCCGAGCCTCAATCACACGGTCCAGCGGCTCTTCGGCGAAAACGCGGGCGACGCTTACGTCGCTACTCGTTTCGAAAACGGCTCGGCGGCCGGCGCTCGTCTCGCGGCCTCCACCGTGCGCGACAGCGCCACGGGTGAGATCGTGCTGAAAATCGTCAACGGCGAGAGCACGCCGCAGAAGTTCGTCACGCACTTTGCCGGCGCGGCTGGGCTGGCGACCTCCGCGCAGCGCATCGTCTTCGCGGGCGACGATGCGGATCTCGTCAATGCCGACGGACAGCCGCCCGTCGTGCAGCCGAAGGTCGAAACCGTTTCGGTGTCGCCAAAATTCGAATACACGGCTCCGGCCAACTCCTTCACGATCTTCCGTCTCCGCGCCCAGCGTTGAGTGCGGGCGGATTCGCGCTACCTGTTTTATGATGCCTAGCCTCCGTTCTCCCGGCCTTCGTCTGGCCGGCTTGTTTTCCATCGTTGCTTCGCTGGCGCTCGGCTCCGCTGCCGTGCGTGCGCAGGAGGTGACCAGCCCAGACGGTCAGATTGCCGTCAAGCTGTCGCTCGACGACGGTGCGCTCTCGTATCGCGTCTCACGCGCGGGCCGCACGATGCTCGAACCGTCGCCGCTCGGACTCGAGACGAGCCTCGGCAGTTTTTCCTCCGGCCTGCAGGCCGCGGGACACAAGACGACCTCGCTCAGCGAGCGCTACACGCTCCCGCATGGCAAGGTGCGCGAGGTCGACTATCGCGCCAACGAACTCACCGCGCGTTTCACCACAGGCGAGGGCCATACGCTCGAAGTGATCTTCCGCGTGAGCGATCGCGACGTCGCGTTTGCCTATCACCTCGTCGGCAAGGAACCGCACCAGCGCATCGTGATTCAGAGCGAGCGCACGGGCTTCAATCTGCCGGATGCCGCCACGGCGTTCATCACCTGGCAGGCCAAACCCGGCGACGGCTGGATGGCGTCGAAGCCCAGCTACGAGGAGGGCTACTTCCTCGACGAACCGGTCAGCAAGAAATCGCCGACCGGACTCGGCTTCACGTTTCCCGCGCTCTTCCGCGTCGCCAATGACGGCTGGGTGCTCGTTTCCGAAACGGGCACTTCGAGCCGCTACGCCGGCACGCGACTCAGTGATCCGACGGCCGACGGCGTGTATTCGATCGCGTTTCCCGAGCCGGGCGAAAACGGCGGCCTTGGCGAAACCACCGTGCATTCTCCGCTGCCGCTGCTCACGCCGTGGCGCACGATCACCGTGGGTGAAACGCTCGCGCCGATCGTCGAGACGACCGTCGCCACCGACGTGGTGCAGCCGCTCTACGACGCCTCGCACACCTATGTGCCCGGCCGCGCGACCTGGAGCTGGCTCGTCTGGCAGGACGCCAGCATGAACGAGGCGGATCAGCGCACGTTCATCGATCTGGCCTCCACGATGGGCTACGAATACATCCTCGTGGACGCGCTTTGGGACGCGAACCTCGGCCGTGAAAAACTCGCCGAGCTGGTTGCTTACGCCACATCGAAAAACGTCAACGTGCTCCTCTGGTATAACTCGAACGGCGTGTGGAACGACGCGCCGCAGGGCCCGCGCAACATCATGGACAACGCGCCCGCCCGCCGCCGCGAGATGGCGTGGCTCCAGTCGATCGGCGTGAAGGGCCTGAAGGTCGATTTCTTCGGCGGCGACAAACAGGTCACGATGAAGCTCTACGAGGATATCCTCACCGACGGCGACACGTATGGCCTCATGCTCAACTTCCACGGCGCCACGCTGCCGCGCGGTTGGGAGCGCATGTATCCAAATCACATGACAAGCGAGGCCGTCACCGCCTCCGAGAACCTCATCTTCTCGCAAGGTTTCGCCGATGGCGAAGCGCGCCTCAGCACGATCATGCCGTTCGTGCGCAATCCCGTTGCCGCGATGGACTACGGTCCGCTCGTGCTCAACCGCACCTTCCACAAGGAGCAAGGGAAGGGCAACCAACGCCGCACGACCGATGCGTTTCAGCTCGCGACGATGGTGCTCTACCACTCGCCGCTGCAGCATGTCGGTCTCACGCCGAACAACCTCACCGAGCAGCCGGACTTCGTGATCGATTTCCTCAAGAAGGTCCCGGTCGCCTGGGACGAGACGCGCTATCTCGCCGGTTATCCCGGACGCGATGTCGCCCTCGCACGTCGCCACGGCGATCGCTGGTATGTCGCCGCCACCAACGGCGAGCAGCAGCCCAAGGAACTCGCGTTGAAACTCCCGTTCCTCGCCGGTCGCACGCTGCAGTGGATCCAGGACGCCCCCGGCCAACGCGCGGCGCTCCGCACGATCAAGGTCGGCGCGTCCGGCGATCTCACGCTTCCGCTCGAAGTCGGCGGCGGCGCCGTGCTCTTCGAGTAAAGTTTACCTCTCCAACCCAAACCGTTCCCCCAATAATATGAAACATCGTCTGCTTCGTCTCATCTCCGCCTGCGTGCTCGGCATGCTGGCTCTCACCGCTGTCGCGCAGGCCGCGAAAAAGGAAACCTTCGTGATGGTTCACGGCGCCACCGCCGGTGGCTGGGAGTGGAAGCGCACTGCGGAGTTCCTGCAGGCCGACGGCCACACGGTCTATCGCGTCACGCTCACCGGTCTCGGCGAGCGCATGCACCTCAGCGAAACCGGCTATGACCTGCAGACCCACATCAACGACGTCGTGAACACGATTCTCTTCGAGGATCTGCACGACATCGTGCTCACCGGCCACAGCTACGGCGGCATGGTGATCACGGGTGTGATGGATCGCGTCGCCGACCGCATCAAACACGTCGTCTTCCTCGATGCCGCGGTGCCGGACGACGGCCAGTCGATCTGGGATTTGTTCGGCGGTGGCGGCGGCGAGGGCCCGCGCTTCGCCGATGGCTTCATGCAGGTGCCGTGGGTGAAGCCGGGCGACAAGCCGCCGCACAGCGTGAAACATTCGATCAAGTGCTTCAACTCGCCGGTCACCTACAAGAACCCCGCCGCCAAAGCGCTCAACGCCACCTACGTCGCTTTCGTGCCGAAAGATCAGTCGGTCGAGGACCGCGCGAAGAACGACAAGGGCTGGCAGCGCGCCGCCTCGCGCGGTTGGACGATCCGCACCTTCCCCGGCGGCCACGTCGCCCAGCAGGAAGATCCGCGCGGCGTCGCGTCGCTCATCGCTGACTCGGTGAACGACCGCAACCAGGCCGTCGCTCCCTGAGTTTGTCCGACATGCGCTTCCTGCCCTCACTCCTTCTCGGTGCGGTGATGTTCGCGACTCCGGCTGCGTTTGCGCAGTCGAAGTCGTGGACCGCCGACAATGGCAACGGCACGTTCACCAACCCGCTCTTCTACGACGAGTTTTCCGATCCCGATCTGATTCGCGTCGGCGAAGACTTTTACCTCGCGGGCACCACGATGCACTCGATGCCCGGCGTGGTCGTGCTGCACTCGAAGGATCTGGTGAACTGGCGTTTTCTCAGCTACGCCACACCGCGGCTCGAGCTGGGCCCCGAGTTCAATCTCGAGGAGGGACAGGAAGCCTACGGACAGGGCATCTGGGCGCCCTGCATCCGTTATCACGACGGCAAGTTCTACCTCTTCAGCAACGTCAACCGCCGCGGCCTTCAGGTCTTCGTGGCGAGCAATCCCGCCGGTCCGTGGGAACACCGCCCCTTCAAGGGCATGATTCACGATCTGTCGGTGCTCTTCGACGACGACGGCCGCGTGTATGCGGTTCATGGATACGACGAAGTCCACCTGGTGGAGTTGTATCCCGACCTGAGCGGTCTGATCGAGGGCACCGATCGCGTCATCATCCCCCGCGGCAACGCGATGGGGGAGGGGCACCACATCTACAAGATCGACGGCAAATACTACATCCTCAGCGCCAATTACGCGCCGACCGGCCGCATGCAGGCCGCGCGCGCCGATCACATCGACGGCCCCTACGAAACCGTCGTGATCGCGGGCAAGGAAACCCTTGGCACGCAGCGCGGCTGGATGGTGCGCAACGTCGGTCTCAGTCGCCCGGTGCCCGAACCCGGCGACACGTTCGAACTCTCCGAACCCGGCGGTAACGAACTCGCCGCGATGCCGATTCACCAGGGCGGCATCGTCGATCTGCCCAATGGCGAGTGGTGGGGTTTTTCGATGATGGATTTTCGCTCCGTCGGCCGCACGACCACGCTCTCGCCGGTCACGTGGGTCGATGGCTGGCCTTATTACGGTCTCCCGCAAAATCTCGGCCGCACGCCGCGCACGTGGTTCAAGCCCGGCGTCGCCGCGCAGGTCGAGCCGCACGCGCCCTACGAACGCAGCGACGATTTCTCCGGAAAAACGCTCAAGCCGGTCTGGCAGTGGAATCACAATCCGGTGGACGCGAAATGGTCGCTCACTGAGAAGCCGGGTGCGCTGCGTCTTCACACGCTGCCCGCAAGTCAGCTGCTCTGGGCGAAGAACACGCTCACGCAGCGCGCGATCGGTCCCGTGTCCATCGTTACGGCCGAGCTGGACGCTTCCGGGCTTCAGGAGGGCGACTACGCGGGCCTCGCGCTCGTGAACATGCCGTTCGCCACGCTTGGTGTCGTGCGCACGTCGGCCGGTCTGACGCTTCGCTACTACGATCAGTTGAAAAACGAAACCATCGAGCGCGCGCTCTCCGGCCCGCGCGTGTGGCTCCGCGCCACCGGTGATTACGACGAGGATTTCGCGCACCTCAGCTACAGCACCGACGGCAAAAACTTCTCCGACATCGGCGGCGAGATTCGCCTGCCGTATCAGTTGAAGACGTTTCAAGGCACACGTCTCGGTCTCTTCGCGTTCAACACCGCCGGACGCGAAGGCGGTCACGCGGATTTCCTGAGCTTCCAAGTCGACGAGCCGCTCGCCGATCGCACGCCCAATCTTCCGCTCGGGAAGGTCGTCACCTTTGCAAACTTCGCCAACGGTTCGCTGCTGTGGGCCAATCCGCACGGCATGTTGCACTCGACTTCGTCGAACTCGCCGGAAGCGACCGGTCCTCGTGTGCGTTTCAAGGTGCACGATCGCGGTCAGGGTCGCGTCGCCCTCGAGGCGATGGATGGCAGCGGATTTTTGACCGTCGTCGGTGCCGGCCTCTCGGCCGACGTGCGGCTGATGAAGCAGGAGAGCGAAGGCAGTCTCTTCCTCTGGCAGGACATGCTTCGCGATCGCCAGTGCATGCTGCTCTCGCTGAAAACGCAGCGCTTCGTCGGCATCGATCCGACGAGCGGCGAACCCTACGGCGCCGACTGGCCCGGCACGACCTCGAACCGCAAGAGCGGCACGGTGCTCGTGTGGTCCGAGGTCGGGGAGTGAGGTAGATCCGAAACGCCAAGACGCGAAGAAGACGGAGCTTCGCCAAGAGGTGAAGCCCGGCGCCCGCGCCGGGCTTTCTGACGTCATCCGCCCTGCGTGTAGTGGATCCTCGTCGTGCTCATGCTCGTTATCGTGCTCGTGCTCTCCTGTTCGTGCGCCGAATTTTCGAGACGAGAACGATGGGAGGGGAGGACCATGTTCTCAGGAGCCGCGGTGCCCTCACCGCGTCCGTAAGCGCACCGTCCCACCTGCAAACCCGGGACTTTTTCCTGAAATGTCGCCTTGGCGCGCATGCTATCGCGCGGCAACATCGCGTCGCTTGGTTTTCCCCTTCACCCCACCTCCAGCGATCATGGCATCAGCGCAACGACCCGGCAGAGCGATCGCAGGAAAACGCCCCTTGGAAGTGGGGGCTTATGACTCGGTATGACGCGTGTGACCTCATCAACCCCAAGTCCCCGCGAGTTGAGCTTTAGCCGGATCATGCCCAGCGCACGTTTCATTCCCTGCGAGACCGTAGCCATTTACCACAAGGCTGCTTGCGTCAGCTACGACTCGATCGACCTCGCCTCCGGTCGTTCGGGTCAACATCAACTGAGTTGAGGCTAATTACACTGTTAGCCAAAATGAACAAACTATTACTCGTATCGCTTGCGACGTTATTAGCGTCCGGTTGCGCTTCCGTGAGCATGCTTCCGCAGGAAGCAGCCGCCGTCGATTTCACCGCTCCGGAAGGGAAGACCGGCTGGTCGAAGTATGAGCATGTTGAGCGTTTTGTCGGTTATAAGCCCGCTCAATTATACGAGGCCGCGAAGGTCGGACTAGGCAGCGCCGGTTTTTCACTTCGCAAAGCCGACATTACGAAGGGCATTGTTGTCGGCGAGCATGGCATGACTGCGCACGACTGGAATGTCATTGCTGGCGTCTACTTCAAGGAGGTCGACGGGACTCCCACCGTGAAGATCATAGTCGAAGGTTCCAAGGACATCGGATTTAGTGGCGATGTCACATCTGACGGATGGACCGGAAAGATACTGAAAGGGATGCGTGAGCACCTCAATGCGACTTATCAAGCTGTGCTGAAGGTCGACAAGGCTGACCTAAAATGAGCGCCAAAAAGAAAAAGGGCTAACAAGGCGCCAGCAACGGTGTTCAGCCCGCAAGGATAAACTGAGGATTTTTGAGGAGGCGGTTGAGCAGTATAATGAGTTTCCGCATGACGGCGGTGAGGGCGAGTTTGGCGGGTTTGCCGTGTTGGCGGAGACGTTGATAGAAGGCTTTGAGGATGGGATTATGAACCGTGGCGGTGAGGGCAGCCATATAGAGGACGCGGCGAACGGCGGCGCGTCCGCCGTGGATGTGGCGCTGGCCGCGGAACTGGCCGCTGTCGCGGTTCATGGGAGCGACGCCGGCAATCGCCGCCGCTTCGGCATCTCGCAACGAGCCGAGTTCGGGCAGGAGAGCGAGAAGGGTGAAGGCGCTGACGCGACCCACGCCTTGAACCTGCTGGAGTCGCTGGGCCTTGGATGCGAGCTGGGCATCGGCCTGGAAGTGCGCGGCGATGAGAGCGTCGAGGGTGGCGAGTTGCTTCTCGAGGAGCTTCTGACGGGCGAGGGAGAGCTTGAGCAAGGCTGGCAAGCGCACGTGCTCGCGGCGGTTGATCTCATCGGTGATCAAGGCAACGAGGTCCTGACGCGCGCGCACCAGTTCGGCGAACTCGGCGCTGCCGGGCGCAGGCACCGGGTCGGCGTCGGGCTGCAACTTGGTCCCGTAGTCGCGCAGGAGTGCGGCATCGATCGAGTCGGTCTTGGCCAAGCGACCACACGCGCGAGCGAAGTCCCGGATCTGTCTTGGGTTGATGACGCTGACGGCAACGCCAGCTTGATGGAGAGCGAAGACCAGCGGCTGCTCGTAGCCACCGGTGGCTTCACAGATGACGTGAGCACCGTCGAGGACCTTCAGCTTGGTGAGAAACGCCGCATGACCCGAGGCGGTATTGGCAGTGGACCAGAGGTGGTCGGGGAACTGGATTGCCAGGGAGAGCTTGGCGACATCCACTCCGATAAACACAGGGCAAGTTTGCACAGACATCGATCACTCCTTCTTGTGAGGCGAGCTGACGACCTTCCGGCCGCCGCTCTTGCAACGGTTCGAGTTAAGCGGCCGGTGAGCCTCGCGCCGATCCTGCTAGCGCACGGAGTCCAAGCTCCGAGAGCCAATCGATCTGACGCGGGGCAGGCCGGGGGGGGGGGGCACCCCCC
>ENA-UOVV01000665-UOVV01000665.1-compost-metagenome-genome-assembly--contig:-NODE-665-length-36527-cov-10.260474_pt1 | contig 36527 bp, 26 predicted proteins | sample MGYA00238155_ERZ761577 | MGnify/ENA primary metagenome ERZ761577 (study PRJEB28898, sample SAMN06268775) | compost metagenome | isolation source: Emeryville, CA | place: USA:Emeryville, CA | collected... | reverse complement strand
TTCCCCCTCGTCCAACCGGGATGCAAAGATGGCAGACGTAAATTTTATTTCCAAATGTCCTCAAGGAAATATTTTTAAAAAATTTACAGTAAAATGCTTACCCCGATGAATTAGAGGGGATTACATCGCAATATTTTTTTATAAAACTGTAAATTCGATCAGCTCCCAAAAACCACATCCACTTACGCATATCACTGCGGAAAAAGATAACGTTCAATTAATATAAATAATTCCCGCTTTAGTTACTTTTTTTTATTTTACTCCCAAAACATCCTCTACAACTCCTCTTACATTAAGATGGGACGTTTCCACGAAACTTTACTAACTTTCCAGCCGCGAACCAAGCCATTCAGTGCAACATGACCTTTCGACTGCTCGTCACCTTCCTGTTCGTTGTTGCGTGCACAATGCAACCCATCCATGCACAGACCACCAAAACTAACAAGGACTCTTCCCTGGCCGTCATGCAAAAACTTCTGCTGCAAAGCGAAGCCCAACGCATTCGGGACTCTATTCGGGCTGCGGTACTCATGGAAGAGCTTCAAAATGTAAGGAGATCATCGGCTTCTGCAATGGCTATGCGACAAGAACTGGATGCCATACGACAAAAGGATTCATTGAGAATGGCATTACAGGCGGCATCCATAGATTCCCTAAGAGAAATTACAACCGGTGCACCGGTGACCCTGGTATATGACACCCTATTCTATTTCTATAATCCCATTGGCCCCTTCCATGCAAAGGACCGAGCTGAAAATGCAACTACCAAAATTGAACAGCTCTATAAGCTGGTCACGTTCTACCCCGATTCCCTTAACATAGTCCGCCTCGATAATTACGTTAATCTTGCTTACAGTAATAACATCCTATTAAGTCTGCATGAAAATGACGCTTTGTGGGAGAACAAATCCCTTGAACAATTGGCACAAGACTACCAAGCTATTATCGTCCGTGAGGTAAACAAATATCGTCAGTCCTACAACATCCAAAATATATTAATCCGATTTGGAAAGGCAGCCCTAGTCGTCCTGCTCACCTACTTAGGTTGGATATCCATAAACAAGCTTTACCATCTATCCATTCGAAAGATCCTACGAGGCTGGGGTATCTTATCGGAGGGGTTTAAGTTTCATAATTATCAAGCTTTAACCAATCGACAGTTACAACGGTATCTATTGAAGGCATTTTATGTCTTGAAAATTATCGCACAGATCGGGTTAATTTATTTATCCGTCTACCTTTTATTCAGCACATTCCCCATTACACGAAGTTGGTCTGAAACATTGACCCATTGGGTTTTAGATCCTATACGGCATATGTTAACGGCCACCTATGAATATCTTCCCCGACTCATCACCATTGTTGTGCTACTTATCCTAGGACGATATGTTGCGAAACTCTTACGGTATTTCTCTTTGGAGGTTGAAAGAGGAGCCTTAAAAATCAGAGGGTTTCATCCCGAGTGGGCAAGACCAACCTACATCATTGTTCGGTTTTTATGGTTTGCCTTTATTTTCGTCCTTATCTTCCCCTATCTTCCAGGATCAGATTCGGTGGCGTTCAAGGGCGTGTCTGTATTTCTGGGTGTTTTATTTTCCATTGGTTCCTCATCCGCTGTGTCGAATACCATTGCCGGGTTCATCATTACCTATATGCGTCCTTTCCGCGTGGGCGACTGGATCAAAGTGGCGAATGTGGAAGGCAAGGTGATTGAAAAAACATTTTTAGTGACTCGAATACGTACCATTCACAACGAGGATGTAACGGTTCCTAATAGCGCTATTCTAGCAGGACATACGGTAAATTACAGCTCTGCCGCTCAGGAGGACGGTTTGATTGTGAATGCAAAAGCGGGTTTTATCTACGAACTGGAGGTAGATTTTGTTCATCAAATTTTAAAGAGAGCCGCCTTGAAAACCCCCTTTATTGATACCACCCGCGAACCCTTTATTTTTCATACCCAATTGAATGATTTTTACGCTTTATACGAGATTAATGCCTATACCCATCACCCCGACCGGATGTACTTTATCCAATCGGACCTTTACCTTAATATTCAAAGAATTTGTAAGGAAGTTGGGGTGAACATGGTTATCCCGCAAAAGATTGACATCCATACGAATGAAGATTAATCAAATATTAAGCGCCTCCAAATGGTAAATTTCTAATATGTATTCCCTTTCCTCCAATTAATCGTCTAATTTTGCTCCGCAATCTTGTTTAACCTTAAGTAATAGTAGTTTGTTCGCAAAAAATAGGTTATCGGACAGGCGAAAATCAATTATACGATGGGATCACCGGTATTAAAAATTAATGCAAAAGACAATGTTATTGTAGCCCTCCGAACCCTACCCGCCGGTAGTACCGTAGAATGGGAAGGCGAATCCTTTTATTTACCCTATGAAGTAGGGGCAAAACATAAATTTGTAACCCATGATATTGCCCCTGGAGAAGGAGTTTACATGTATGGGGTCTTAGTGGGAAGGGCTACTCAACCCATTAAGAGGGGCGAGCCTATAACCACTTTTAATCTTCGCCATGATGCGGAAGATTTTAGTACTTCCAAACGGGTACCTTATTCCTGGACTCCCTTGGACGTTGAAAAATGGAAGTCCCGCACGTTTAATGGCTATCACCGTCCGGACGGGCGAGTAGGTACTTATAATTATTGGTTAGTAATACCTCTTGTCTTTTGCGAAAACCGGAATATCCTTATTTTAAAAGATGCTTTCGAGCGTGGACTAGGTTATGCGCAACCGGAGATTTACCGGGATCAGGTAAGCGAATTAGTTAAGATCTATCAAAATACGGGTTCGATTAACGGAATTCCGGAAATACCCCTCACGGCCGAAGCACCTGTGAAACCCACCTTTAAAGACCGGGTCTTCCAAAATGTAGACGGTATCAAGTTTCTCACCCATGAAGGGGGGTGCGGAGGTACTCGTTTTGATGCGCATACCTTATGTGCCCTTTTTGCTTCTTACGCGGTTCATCCCAACGTAGCTGGGATTACCGTACTTAGCTTAGGTTGTCAGAATTCGGAAGCTCAAATCCTTCAAGATGAAATTCTCAAGCGGGATCCTAAATTCAACAAACCTTTGTATTTATTTGAACACCAGCAGGGGACTGAATATTCCCTAATGTCAAATGCGATCCGGGATACTTTCCGCGGACTGGTAGAAATGAATAAACAGGAACGACATCCTGCACCGCTTTCCAAACTTTCTGTGGGTCTAAAATGCGGTGGCTCCGACGGGTTTTCAGGCATTTCAGCAAATCCTGTCCTGGGGCACCTTAGTGATCTCGTTGTGTCAATGGGAGGTCAAACCTTGTTGGCCGAGTTTCCCGAATTGCATGGTGTGGAACAGGAATTGATCAACCGTTGCGTCACGGAAGAAAAAGCCGCCAAGTTCGAAAAACTTATGCGTGAATATGCCGGTAAAGCGGAGAAAGCGGGCTCTTCATTTGCCTTTAACCCATCGCCCGGTAATATCAAAGATGGCTTGATTACCGATGCGATCAAATCGGCGGGTGCAGCCAAAAAAGGGGGAACTGCCTATGTCGCAGATGTATTGAACTACACCGAACGCGCTGAAGTGCCTGGGCTTCATCTGGTTTGTACACCGGGCAATGATGTTGAGGCCACTACCGGGAAAACGGCTTCCGGTGCCAATATTATACTCTTTACAACGGGACTGGGCACACCCACTGGAAACCCCATTTGCCCTGTGATGAAGGTGTCGACCAACACAACGCTCGCAAAAAGAATGCCCGATGTCATCGATTTCGATTGTGGTCCTGTCGTTTCAGGTGAGCAAAGCATTGCAGAAAATGCGGAAAACCTATTAGAACTGGTTATTAAAACCGCCAGTGGTGAAGTTCTGACCAAAGCCCAACAACTCGGTCAGGACGATTTTATTCCATGGAAACGAGGTGTTTCGTTATAAACCTAAATAGTCGAATCGAGTAGCCAACTAAGTATCCTACGATTTCAATCAACAAAATTAATGACCTATACAGAATCCGAACAAAGTCACCCCAAGAGACCCCTTAGTTTAACCATACTTTGCTTTTTAACTTTCATGAGTGCTTTTAACGGGCTTTGGAGACAGGCTGATCAGTTATGGAGTCCGGGGAGGGCAGCCGATCAATATCACCAAAGTTTTGACTCCGCGACGCAAATGATGGAGGGCTTCTTTCCAGACGAAGAGAGTCGTGAAGCCTCTGAAGCCATTATCGAGTCGGTCCGCGGCTCATTGACGGCCAAAACCCTACAAACTTCGGCTATTATTATGTTGATTTATGAGTCGCTAACTCTTTTTGGCGCCTATTATATGTTCCAGCTCCAACGCCGGGGCTTTAAATTGTACTTAGCCGGAATTGTGGTTGGACTCTTAGGAGCAATTTTCGTTTTGGGAGGTTTAACCGGTATGTTTCTCACCTCAGGAAGCCTTTTCTTCAGCTTAATTTTCTTATTGCTCTACCGACTTCACCTCAAACACATGTATTAAGTACATGATCCGAAGCTGCTTACAAGGAATAAGATTTTTATATCTGACGAAAACACAGGCGTTCAACACTTGTTTTCTAGTCTGAAATACTATTATTTTGCGGGTCGAAATTTGAAAACTAACAATGGCATTAATTAACAAAATCAGGGAAAAGTCAGGGATTGCAGTCACCATCATTGCAGTTGCACTGATATTTTTCATTGTGGGAGGTGACCTTTTGGGTCCTGGTTCTTTCTTTGGCGGGAACAATAACACCACCATCGGCGAAATCAAAGGCACGAAAGTGGATTACAGGGAGTACCAGGAACGAGTTGACGCCGTGCGGAGAAATTATGAAGCACAGATTGGTCGGGCAGCCAATGAAATGGAGATCGCCCAAATGCGTGAACAAGTTTGGATGCAGTACATTTCCGAAATTGCTTACGACGATCAATACAAACAACTCGGCTTGAAAGTGACCGATGACGAATTGTACGATATGGTACAAGGAGATCATATCAGCCCCGCTATTTACCAAGCCTTTACCGATCCTACAACCGGAGTTTTCAACAAAGAAGGGGTGGTCGAATATCTTAAAAACCTCAATAATCTCGGACCTGAGCAACAAGCCTCCTGGGTGCAGTTTGAGGAGGGGTTAAAATTGGACCGTCTTCGTGACAAGTTCGAAAACCTAATGCGGGCATCGACCTATGTCACCAAGGCTGAAGCTGAAAGGGAATATAAATCAACAGCCGCTAAATCGATCGTTGACTTTCTTTATGTTCCTTATTATTCAGTACCGGACTCAGCGGTAACGGTTACCGACAAAATGCTGAGTGACTACCTAAAGAAGCATAGCAATCAGTATAAGGGCGTGGATACACGTACCATTCAGTACGTGACTTTCCCCATCGTTCCTTCGAAAGAAGATAGTACAGCCCTATATGAAGAAATTAAAGCACTGGCCAAAGAGCTAGCTACTACGACGAATGACTCAACATTTGTACGTGTCAATTCCGACATTCAGTTGCCGCTGTACATGTCGTATGCGAATATGAGCGAGCAATTGAAAGAAGCGGTAAAAACGTTTGTTCCGGGTGGTGTTTTCGGCCCGTATCGGGAAGGAAATACCTATTATATATACAAGTACGGAGGAACAAAGACCGATACTGTTTATACCGCTCGGGCGAGTCATATTCTGATTCGTTTCGACAACCCGTCGGATTCCGCTAAACAAGAGAGCAGAAAACGCGCAGAATCAATTTTACAGCAAATCCGCGGGGGCGCTAGCTTTGAAGCTATGGCATTGGCTAGTAGTGACGATCAGGGATCAGCCCAAAGAGGTGGCGACCTGGGGTACTTCCAAAACAATGGCCAGATGGTGAAACCGTTTGAAGACGCAGTCTTCTCTCACCCTGGAACCGGATTGATCAACCGTTTGGTAGAAAGCCAATTCGGTTACCATATTATTAAAGTAACGGAAGCTAAATCAAATACCCTTTATCGATTGGCAGCCATCGGAAAAACCATCCTGCCTAGCCAAGCGACTCGGGATGAAGTCTACAACAGAGCCAGTCAATTTGCCCTAGAATCTAAAACTGCGCAAGACTTTACAGAGAATGCCAAGAAGCACGAACTGTATGTATCCACAGCCAATAAGATTCTCGAATCAGCGACTAATGTTAATGCAATCACTGATGGACGAGAAATCGTACGTTGGGCATTTTCTCCTAAAACCGGCTTAAATAAGGTTTCCAATGTGTTTGAGACGGAAGAACAATATGTGGTTGCTGTGGTCACCGGCAAGACGGATAAAAAGGATGTCAAAGTGAATGATTTCCGTACAGAAATTACGGAGAAGGTTCGAAATCAATTGAAAGCCGCCCTCATCATTGACAAATTGAAAAATGCACAAGGCGAGCTGGAAGCAATCTCAGCTAACTATGGCGCTGGTGCCGTAGTTGAAAAAGAAGTTGAAATCAACCTATTGACGGGTATGTTAAAAGGGGCTGGTTTTGATCCACAAGCGGTAGGCAAAGCAGTAGGACTCAAAGCAGGAGAAAGAATCGGACCTTTCGAAGGCGAAAACGGTGTATTTATCATTCAATCGAAATCGACCGAACCTGCACCAGAAATTGCCGATTACACCCAATATAAGAATCAATTACTAAACAATCGGGCGGGAAGCATCCCCTACCTGATCAACGAAGCGGTGCAAGAAAGCGCCAATATTGTAGATAACCGAGCTAAATTCTATTAGTCAATATAGATCCCGAAAAATGCCAGTCGAACTGACTGGCATTTTTTTTGCCCCAAAATAAAAATTGTCACCCAAACACTTTATGATCGGATTAAATTTTGTTTTATTTGTACATTCACTTTATCCTTTTTAGATCATATGGGAGTATTACTTGGAGACCGCGAATATTTCAAAGGAATAGGTCCGATCAAATATGAAGGGCCTGAATCGGATAACCCTCTAGCCTACCGCTGGTACGATCCTCAAAAAGTTGTAGCCGGAAAAACCCTCGAAGAACATTTGAAATTTGCCGTTGCCTACTGGCATTCCTTTAACGGCAACGGGACTGACCCCTTTGGTGGACCTACCCATTTTTATAGTTGGGATGAAAAAACGGACAAAATTGCCCGGGCTCGTGATAAAGCTGACGCTGCGTTTGAATTTATTACCAAACTGGGCTTACCCTATTATTGTTTTCACGATGTAGATGTTGTCGATTACGACGGCACACTTCTAGAAAATGAGAAATCGTTACAAACCCTTACGGCTTACCTGGACGAGAAGCAAAAAGCTTCGGGGGTAAAGTTATTGTGGGGTACAGCTAATTTATTCAGTCATCAGCGCTACATGAACGGCGCCACCACGAATCCAGATTTCTCCGTGTTGGGTTATGCCGCGGCTCAAATAAAGATCGCTTTAGACGCGACCATCGCCCTGGGTGGTGAGAACTATGTTTTTTGGGGTGGGCGAGAAGGATATATGTCGCTCCTCAATACCGATATGAAGCGGGAACAAGCTCACTTTGCCCGCGTGTTACATTTGGCCATTGACTACGCCCGATCAAAAGGTTTTAAGGGGAAATTCTTCATAGAACCCAAACCCTGTGAACCAACGAAACACCAATACGATTACGACGCAGCCACAGTCATCGGATTCCTGAGAGAATACGACCTCATCAACGACATGTCACTCAATATCGAGGTTAACCACGCTACGCTAGCCGGCCACACTTTTCAGCATGAACTTCAAGTAGCTGCCGATGCCGGTCTACTGGGATCCATCGATGCCAATAGAGGGGATGCCCAAAACGGATGGGATACGGATCAATTTCCAAATGACCTACTGGAATGGACAGAAGCGTTTCTTATCATCCTTAGATCAGGTGGATTGCAGGGGGGCGGTATTAATTTCGATGCTAAAAGAAGAAGAAACTCAACCGATCCAGAAGACCTATTTTATGCCCATATAGGGGGTATCGATACATTAGCGCGCGCACTAATTATTGCCGACAAAATTCGAAACCACGGTGAATTAGACCAGATTCGCAAAGAGCGATATGCCAGTTTCGATAACGGCCCGGGGAAAGCCTTTGAAAATGGCGAACTCGATTTAATGGGTTTATACCAATTGGCTACCCAGTCGCCCGAACCTAAAACCCTATCGGGTCGTCAGGAATACCTGGAAAATCTGATCAATCGGTTTATTTAAATAGCGTTATTTTTTCACCAGGATAGTATGCCCTTCATCGAATAGCCCGTATTTAGCTTATTCGATGAGGGTTTTTCCGTTTAAAATGGGTCAGGAAAGCGACTTCAGAGCAGTTACAAATTGCTGAATCTCATCCCCAGTTCCAATACTCACTCGACACCACGCGCGATTCTTTATATCAAAAGCACGAACGAATATGCCTTTCTCATTCATTTTATTTACGAAGTGCTTTCCATCCGATCGAATGGGAAATAACACGAAGTTCGTAGAGGATGGAATATAGCGGTAACCCAGGGAAGTCAATTGTTGACAGAGGTATTCTTTAACTTCCGTATTCCTAGTTACGGTCATCTTTTGGAAATCGGTATCATTCAAAGCCGCCACAGCACCCCTTACCGTGGTAAGGCAAATCCCCAATCCGCCATTCTGTATTTTATTCAGGGTCGACGGTTGACCTATCAAATAGCCTACCCGTAGGCCGGCCATTCCCATTACTTTTGAAAATGTCCTTCCTATGAGGATGTCATGCCCTTGGTGAATGAGCGGTAACATCGACTGGGTCGCTCCTTGCGCAAATTCAATATAGGCTTCATCGATAAATACGGGGACGTTTTTGGCTGTATGCGTACAAAATTCTCTTAAGGCATCGGCGTCAATAACTGTCCCAATGGGGTTACTCGGATTACAAATATAAACGAGACGCGTTTGGGGATCGATCGCCTTTCGTACAGCTTCCAAATCGGTTGTACCGTCCTCATTACATGGAACAGGTTTCCAGGCAGCACCTCCAGCACGTGCGACTTCTACAATCGACATAAAGGTGGGATCTATCGATACAATATTTCCACTCCCTGCACACAAACTCAAGGCCGTACGATCGAGTAAATCGGACAAACCCGGCCCCATGAGCACCTGTTCGGGCTTCACCCCTTCTTTTTGAGCTATCATCCCGGCTAGTTCATTGACGTGATTCCAACAATACCGATTCCCTTCCCTGTCAGTCACAGCCTGCTTAATAGCTTCACAGGTAGAAGGCGATGGTCCATAAGGATTTTCATTGTACCCGATATGGATCATTGGTTTTTTCTGAAAAAGCTGATCAGGGAAGTGTTCGCGCAGCAGAGGACTATGGTAAATCCTTCCGAACTGATCCAATACGATTGATCGTTCCGAAAAACCTTCGCTCCGAACCCACGGAGAAACAGCCATTCCTGTGATCGAAAGTATTCCCGATCTCAAGAGATTACGTCGAGTAATTTTCATTTGGTTTAAGGGCTAAAGTGCAGGATGAATAGGTTAGGTATTAGGCAACAAATTTAGATTTTAGACTTAGAACTTACACGGTTTAATCCGAAATGTTTTTCATCGGACTTGGTCGAATCATAGTAAAAGAAAATTTTGCTTATCCATTCTTATTCGGAAGATTTGCTCTACCGCACACTGAAACCATAAAACAGCCGCAAATATTCAAAAAAACTATTATTGCCTTTTCGCAATATTTGATATGGCCTTTTGAGTTTTTATCATTCTTTTATTATTCTCATAGTCGCATTTACAATATTTTTCACCGCAAATTACCTTTAAATTCCGGGCTGATCAAGGTCGGTTTTTGCCTGCAATTTATCGGAGAATTAAGCTAAACCTAAATTTAGAAATTCTACTTTTAGTACAATTCCAGAACAAAAACTTTGTCGATAATAAATGGAATTGTATTTTGCGCAGATTCTGTGAAACAGTCCGTCAAAACGAGTTAATTAATCGAAAAAACCTATGTCGCTACGAGCCAAAGCCATAGAAATAGCGCTTGGAAGAACTCCATTACATTTTAGCCCTCCGGTGGAAAGGCCTACCGAACTCTTCGGTTCCGATACGTTTAATGAAGAAGCGATGCGTTCGTTACTTTCGCCGGAGACCCTTCAAAAAGTGGAAAATTCGATTCGCGTGGGGACTCCAATGGATCGTGAGGTCGCCGAGGAAGTCGCGACGGCTATGCGTGCGTGGGCAATTTCCAAGGGGGCAACGCACTATACCCACTGGTTCCAACCTTTGACGGGTACGACTGCGGAAAAACACGATTCCTTTTTTGATTTGGATGCCCGTGGGAAAGCCATTGAAAAATTTAAGGGAAGTGCTTTAGTGCAACAAGAACCTGACGCTTCTTCTTTCCCGAGCGGGGGGCTTCGAGCTACTTTTGAAGCCCGTGGTTATACGGGATGGGATCCCAGTTCCCCAGCTTTTTTGATGCATAACGGTGCGGGTGGTAAAACTCTTTGTATTCCTTCCGTTTACATTTCTTATACCGGAGAAGCTTTAGACTACAAAACTCCTCTTTTGCGTTCCGTCGCTGCGATTGACAAGGCTGCTACTGCCGTCACCCAGTTTTTCAATCGAGACGTTGCCCGCGTGTCGGTAAACGTTGGGATCGAACAAGAGTATTTTCTGGTCGATAAAGCCCTGTATTACGCACGTCCCGACTTGGTAATGGCCGGAAGAACGGTCTTTGGTCGGGGACCCGCGAGGGGTCAACAACTAGAAGACCACTATTTTGGCTCGATTTCTACCCGGGTAAATGCTTTCATGGTAGATTTTGAATTTGAAGCCTTAAAACTAGGCATACCCTTGAGGACCCGCCATAACGAGGTAGCCCCAGGACAATACGAGTGCGCCCCTACTTTTGAGGACGTCAACCTCGCCATAGACCATGGTGCATTGCTAATGGATTTGATGCAAAAAGTGGCAGAACGCCATGGCTATAAAGTGCTTTTCCATGAAAAACCCTTCGCTGGTATTAACGGTAGTGGAAAGCACAATAACTGGTCGCTGAGTACCGACACAGGAATCAATCTGTTACAACCGACTAGCAAACCGAAGGAAAATTTACGTTTCCTTACCTTTCTTGTCAACGTCATAAAAGCCGTTCACGATCATGCTGATTTATTAAGGGCATCGATCGCTTCTGCCAGTAATGAATATCGTTTGGGCGCCCACGAAGCCCCCCCTTCAATCATTTCTATCTTCCTGGGGACCGGTTTAACCAAAATGTTGGAAGACCTAACCAACCGCGGGGAAGTAGAATTGGAAAAAGGGGAAAATTTCTATTATAAAATTGGTATTAGTCGAATCCCCAATCTTACCCGCGATAATACGGATCGAAACCGTACTTCCCCTTTTGCATTCACGGGTAATAAATTCGAATACCGTGCTGTGGGTAGTAACGCCAATAGTGCCTCAGCCATGATTGTGCTGAATACCATCGTAGCCAATCAACTCAACCAATTCAAAACCGATCTGGAGGCACGTCTACAGGCCGGTGAAGACAAAAAAATGGCTATTGTAGATATCCTCAAGCAATATTATAGGGATTCGAAGAATATACTTTTTGAAGGTAATGGCTATTCGGAAGAATGGCGCATCGAGGCAGCCAGGCGCGGTTTGAGCGATATATCCAAAGCCGTAGAAGCCTTAGCCTGTTACGTAACCCCCGATTCCGTAGAAGTTTTTGATAAAACCGGCGTGTTAACACCCCGGGAAGTCGAAGCCCGCTATGAAATTGAACTGGAAAACTATGTAAAACACGTTCAAATCGAATCCAGGGTAATTGAAGATCTTTCTTTGAACCACATTATGTCTACTTGTGTCAAATACCAGTTCAAATTGGCACAAACCGCGCGCTCGCTGACCGAGATGGGTATGCTCGACGAAGCACAGCCGATTCGGGAAATTATTGCCGACATCTCCCGACACGTAACGGTGATTAAAAAGCTGGTTTACGAGATGACAGAGTGCCGCAAAAAGGCGAATCACACCCCTAGTCTGGTGGAAAGAGCTCGGCTTTATGGAGACGAAGTAAAAAGCTACTTTGATCGAATTCGCTATCACGTAGATAAACTGGAATTATTGATCGACGATGAAGATTGGCCTTTGGTCAAATACCGAGAACTATTGTTTATCAAATAACAGTCGTTTTTTACGGTAACTTTGAGTAAACTTATATCGGAAACTAAAAACTTGTACGATCATGAATCCGGGATTTGACCAGAATGAAATCGAGAAATTAAAGGCTGAGTGCCAGGAAGAAGGGCGTAACTTCATTTATGTAGAAAACGAAATCGATGAAGAAGACGACATAGATGAGCATGCACATATCCAGTTTATCGGTCGTTACGAAAACAAGGAAGTGATCTATGACGCACTCATTTACACCTTGCGCCTACATCATTCTGCGTTAGTCTATGATCTCGCACTGGAGCGTTTACAAAAGCAGTTCCCCGGTTACCTTCCACCCGATGAACGTGAACCAGGCACCTCAGCTGGTGAGCATTCTGATGACGAAGCGGAACTTATACTGACGGAGCTGATCGAGGAAATTGAAGAAAATGAAGAAATCAAAGTTCAGGAACATATCGAAATCGACCCTGATTTTGAATACGGAATCGGATTGGAAGTAGGATTGAATGTTGATCGTATCGACGATGAAATCATCGAAGACTTCATCCAGAAGTTCAATAAAAATGACCTCCGTCTCGACCCTTCAGTATATTCATTTCGTGCAGAGGAAGACGAAGAATAAAAGTATAGAATTGAATTCATAATACTGATTTTTTTCAGCGTATAACGAAAGCTTCCGGATTGACAAGACATCCGGAAGCTTTTCCATTTTATAGGATGAATTGAGTTAAGGTATAATAAATCTGGAGATTTGGGCACCTAATCTTAGGTTATAGATACCACTAGGCAATCCACTAAGATCTATTGACTGCGGATTAAATTCAATAACGCCCTCTTTACAAACCTGTCCGGTAGCATTGTAAATACGATAAGGACGACCTATCTGGGAGGATTTTACATTAACGACTGAGCGTGCTGGATTGGGGTATAAGGTCAGGGACTTCGCTACATCAAATTGATTGTATAGAACTTCCACCCGACTGTAAGTAAACTGCCCATCCAAGTCTACCATTTTCAGACGATAGTAATTTACCTCGCTTTCGGGGATATGCCGTAGGAAATAACGGTTTAAGCCTTTTTGATTTAAACCTTGTATAGTCTCCGACAAGGGGGTAAAAGAATCGCCGTCGGTGCTGTATTCAATTTCAAAATGGGAGAATAGTGTTTCCTCTGAAGTTTCCCATTCTAACCAAGCTTCATTTTCGACCAGGCTCAATTTGAACGAAATCAAATTCAGTGGTAAGGGGGCATCGGTAGTTTTAACAAAGAACCCACTAAACCCTTCTACATTAAAAGAAATTTCCCAGCGTTTATGAACAGGATTCCAAACGATGTCTTCTAATTGTGGAATTAGATTCGAGGCTGCTCCGGTATATGAATTCGGGTCACCCGATCCGTCCGAACTTACCCCTCCTCTTTTTTCAATCCGAATATTTGCCTTTCGTTCTTCAATGGTTTCTGGGTCATCGGCGTCGGGCAACAACAATCCTGAGTCATTTTGTTGTTGATTAAATTCCTGAAACTCTTCATTGGTAAAAAAGAGTGTCACACGTGCTGTACTCCCTTCTGGGTTACTTTCCGGCGCGATCTCATAATTCCTTTTAACATAATTTTCCGGCTGCTCTGTACGAATCCAAACGCGAGCCGTTACATTTCCTTGTACAGCATTGGGGTTTCCATCGGTGGTAAGGGAAGCTATCAAGTGCTCACATTCTCCCGAAAACCAAATCGTGGAAACCCCGGAAGGAATGTTTAGTGTGTGTACTTGGTCCGTTATAGCTAATACGGCATCCTTGAAACCCGGACTTTCTGCTTCAAAAGCCCCCAGGTCGATGCTACAACCCTGTAATCTTGAATCACCTTTTAAGTCCTTATCCGTTTCAAGGTCGCCTCCTGTATTCGTATAAAACTGATTGTTCCCGGCTCCAATGATCGGACTATCCGGATCTGGCAAACCAGTGGTCAGATCGATCCCTAGCCCCGCAACTAATGGGGTTGGTTGGCTAGCTTCATCGTAAAATTGATTGCTCACCACTGAGTTCAGGAGGGTATATCCCACTAGGTTTTCATCCTCCGATGTGGTTAATTTAAAGTCTCCGATTAGTAGCGAGTTTTGGAGTGTTATATTTATAGGTTCAGTTATGGTACCAATGGCCCAATTTCCTAGAATTGTTGAATTCACCAGGAGGGGAGAGCCATTCGCTTGATACCAGCTGTCGTTCACGTGCCTTATAAAGACGTTGACAAGGGTAGGATTTCCATCATTATTATACCAGGCACTCGGCATCGGGCCTGACTGATTATCATATATTCGAACGTTTTTTACAAAGGGTTCACCTGTGAGATTCAACCATGCCGCCCCTACTCTGGCGTAATTGTTTCGGATATGTACTTGTTCTACGCATATATTGCTGACATTATACATGCCACCGCCGCCAAATTTTCGAATTTCGGGCTCTTGTCGAACGGTTATTGATTGGCTAAACGTGCCGTCTGCGTTCCCCTCAGTGATGCTGAACCCATTGAGCAGGGCGCTTCCCATTTCCCCTATAGATATCACTACATGGAATACCCGCTCACCGGATTCGGTGATAAAGCCACTTAGGATCGTTCCTTGCCCCTCCTCCGTGGGTAAAATTCGGGGATCATTTAGGTTACGAACGCCGTTCAAGGGATCAAAACCTCCAAAAAGTTGGACATTGGGTATGAGAACAAATGCATTGTCTCGGCCACCATCCTGGGTATATTCCCCATCCACAGCACTGTATAAAGGCGTATAAGTCCCTTTTGCAACAAAAATTTTGAGGGGATTATTGACATCCCAGGGGGCTTCATTTTCTGTCTCATCCCATTGAGCTCGTGCCCATTTTAAAGCATCGGCTAATTCAGGAATTGCATTTTCCCAACTATCTCCCGCTCCAGTCCCCCCGGCTACATTTTTATCTACATATAGAATGCCATTTTCGTCAGGAGTGATATTCAGGAGATATTCATAAGCACCGATATCGATATCCCCATCTGAAACCCGAGGGTTTCCTGAAAGATCAGTATCGTCTTCTAAATTTCCTTCTGCCTGCACATAGTAGTCATTATTTCCAGCATTCAGGAGTAGACTTGAACCGAGAAGGGAGAAATCACCTTGTGTCGGGTTTCTAAAAAAATGTTGAGGAGTATATGCGGGATCCCAGGGAATATTTCCAGATGAACTTGACACACGTCCCTCTACCAAACTATGGTAAGCAAGTATCGAACTGCTGTTGTTACTTCCCAGTATGACTGTGTTGTACGCGCGTATTTGGGTACTGGCCGTTGCGATGGCCGAATAATCATTGTCTGCATGATTTCCTGCTATCGTCACCTGGGTCAACCTGGAAACGGAGGTAGAATAATCGGCATAAATTGCTCCACCCCATTCGTAAGACGTGTTTTGAATGAAAGCACTGTTGATTATATCAAATTCCTTTAGATAGGCTACGAACAACCCTCCCCCCATCGAGTTAACTACATTGTCTCGGATAAGTGCATTTTTTAGTTTCAGTACGGGCGAGGCACAGAAAATTCCTCCCCCCCGATTTCGGTTTACACTTACTTGATCAACCATGTAGTTATAGGGCTGTCCGATCGCATTACCGCCCGAAATTTCCACCCCGTCGATTATCACAGCTCCTTGGTCATGCACCGTTAACACCACCTGATAGACATTGTCATCCCGATTTTGGTGTAACCATTTTCCCTGCAATTCATCCCAAACTAGATTATCGTCCCCATTCAAATCCCCTGACAAAATAGTCCCAGACCCACCTATTCCGGGAAAGATGCGCCGGTGATTCAAACTCGTAATTCCACTTTCAGGGTCGAAACCACCATAGATTTCCACATAAGGCACCATTAGAAAGGTTTTATGCTCGGCAACGGGGTCATCCGGATTGGGACTGTAAAGGGGGGTGTAAACGCCTTTTGCTACAAAGATTTTCAAGGGGTTTTGCTCATCCCAACCTGCTTCTTCCCCGTCTGAGCCCCACTGTTCCCGAGCCCAAGCTAAAGCATCTGCCAGTTCGGGAAGGGCATTTTCCCATGAGTCTCCGGTTGGGGCATGGTCAGGAACATGCTTTTTCTGCATATCCACATAGAGAATATTACCCGAACCCAACTCGATCGAGGTTTGGCTTTGAGAGAACCTTGCGGTTAGAAATAAGACACAGAAAAAACTTAATCGTAAAAATTGATGTAACAGTACCTTCATAACGGTTAAAGTTTACTGACGAAACCAGAAAGTTGTTTTAATGATTATGGATACGTTGAGTAAATCAAGAGCAAGATCGACCCGTTGAAGGACAATGAACGTCGAAAAGGTATAGCACGCCTATTGCCGAAACAGCCGTGATCGAGCACTCCTACTTACGCATCAAATCTATTCAGGACGTTCAAACCTACACCTGTACTTTGGTATAGTTTTTCGCCCGATTGAGCAGTTTTCGTGTCGAATTCCCCATTTTTCTGCGAGTACTGCCGGCTTTTACGCGTACAATGCTGGCAAATTCCTTTTTTTTAGAGCGATCGAAAAAAGGATATCCTATATTTGTTCACCAGACCCATTTTGTCGTTTAGATGTATTTATCGAACCTCTTTCGACTTATCTGTCTGCTCTGTCTGTCGACTGCGACTAGCGCTTTTTCTAGCACTTCCAACACAGCGGTGAATTTGAACCCCAAGGAAGAGCTTCCCCTATGGAGTATAAAGCAACTTGACTTTGTACCTCTTAACGAGGATAATGAGTTGCAACAAGCGACCGACCGTCAGGGCACTACTTGGATTAAAGGACAATTTCCGGATACCTTATTGGACAAAGAGGTTATTGTCCGATTAAATTCGGCACGTATTGTCCATTACGATTTTTTCATCAGTCGATCCGACACCCTCCGACCAATTCCCAAAGAAACCCGTACTCGCAGGATCGATTTTTTAAACCGGTACCCAACCTACCGCCTGTGGGTAGATTCGCCCGAATTCTATTTACGTCTGCACCAAAATTTACCCGGGATTATCAAACTGGAAATCCAAGAAAATGTATGGCAAACGGCCTTGTTATCGCAGGATGCCGCCCATTTGATGACGATGGGATTGTACTATGGCATTGTAGCCTTAGCGGTGGTCTTTAACCTTATCTTTTATCTAATTTTCAAAGACCGGAAGTTTTCCCTGTATTGTTTACTGACCTTATCTCACATGGTATCCTTTACCTACGAAGATGGACTGCTCTATGTGCTTTGGTCGGAACAGAATCCTTGGGTTTATTACTCAATCTTGTGGAGTACGGGCATTACGGCCTTGTGTGCTCCGCTTTTTACAGTCTATTTCCTCGGCTTGGAGCATACCCTTCGTCGCTGGAAGCTGCCTTTGGTGGGGATTAGTTTAGCCTTATTGGTACTCCCGATCATCTATATTTTGACTTGGGCTTCTATCTGGTATCACCTTCAACAAATGATCTGTTTTGCCCTAGCACTGCTAGCATTTGGGTGTGCATTGAAACAATTTAAGCGCGATGTTTACGCACGTTTTCTGGTTTTCTCTTTCTCCTTGGTAATTCTGGCCGGGTTCATGTATGTTCTGCATAGTTATTTCGACCCGGTACGATATGCCTGGTTCGATTTAAATATTTTTCGAGCTACAAGTGCCTTGGAAACCATTGCGATTAGCTTTGCAATTGTCTTTAGAATCCGAAGCTTACAAGAAGAAAACAGACGCTACCGTAGGGAGTTAGAGCAATACTTAAAAGGGCTAAATACTACTAAAGGAGAGGCATCCAGGCTAAAAAGTACCGAAACAGACCCTCTTCCTTCTACAAAATCGGTTGTTGCATTGATTGAAAATCATCAATTGACCGAACGTGAGGTGGAGGTTTTGGAATGCATTTGGCAGGGGATGAGTAATCGTGAAATTGCCGACAAATTGTGTATTTCGCTGAGCACGACAAAGTACCACGTGGGTAATCTGTACACGAAATTAGATGTAAAAAATAGAATGCAAGCTATGACCATGAGACCACTTTCAAACGAAAAAGGTAGATGACATTGCCTCTGGAGATAGTGCCTTCGATTCTAGAAAAGTAAAATCCCCATATAGAGCACTTTTTATTCGTAGGTATAAGTCCATTTAGTGTACTGGATAGGCAGTATTCCGATGTCTATCCAGTTCTATTGAATCGATACCTCGATCCCGAACGTCGGGCATGTCTGTTCTTAATTGTTGTGTGAACCACAATCACCTTTTAATCCAGCGATCAGCAGACCGTGCAATAGGTACTATTTCGGGTAATGGGTTTGATTTCTAAAAAGTACCGGATTTGAAATATTCCTATGAATAAACGCCTTAACTACCAATGGCTCGCCATGTTTATCCTCATGGGTTTGCAGTCGTGCATCGGATCGAAAGACCCGGCTGCCCAGAAACCCAATGTGGTCTTCGTGTTCGCTGACCAATGGAGGGCAGAAGCGGTGGGCTACGCCGGTAACCGCGACGTCATTACTCCTAATATCGATCGTCTGGCGCAGGAAAGCGTAGTTTTTCACAATGCTGTTGCAACCATTCCCGTCTGCGCTCCCTATCGGGCTACCCTTCTGACGGGTCAATATCCGTTAACGCATGGTATTTTCTACAATGACAAACCCCTGGCAACCGAAGCCAATACCATGGGTAAAATCTTCAAAAAAGCTGGGTACCGGACAGGTTACATAGGGAAGTGGCATCTAAACGGGCATGCTAACGGAGAACACCCCTTTTCCGCTCGCGACAAACCTGTACCTAAAGAACGCCGACAGGGATTTGAATACTGGAAAGTTCGAGAGGTCACTCACGACTACAACAATTCTTTCTATTTCGACGAAAATGATGAAAAACATTTCTGGGAGGGATATGACGCATTCCCCCAAACCGATAGTGCTGTAGGATTTATTCGGAGTAATCGCGACAACCCCTTCTTGTTGGTATTGTCCTGGGGGCCGCCCCATAACCCCTATATGACAGCACCTGAGAAATACCGCAACCTTTACGACCCTGAAAAACTTTCGGTTAGGCCAAACGTACCGGAGGCCTTACAAGACAGTGCACGAACAATTCTTGCCGGCTATTACGCCCATTGCACCGCCCTCGATGATGCTTTGAAAATACTTCTCGATGCATTGGAAGAAGAAGGTATTGCTGACAACACCATTTTTGTATTTACTTCCGACCACGGGGATATGCTCCTCTCTCAAGGTGTTTTGAGGAAACAACGTCCCTGGAACGAATCGATCATGGTTCCGATGCTGTTGCGCTACCCCGACAAATACGGCAGGAAAAGGCTAGACATACGAAGGCCAATCGGCACGCCTGATCTTTTACCTACCTTATTGGGAATGGCAGGGATCGATATTCCGGATAGTATAGAAGGTGTTGATGTAAGTCCTGGTATAACCGACCCTGATAAATATCCACAGGAAGCGGCGCCTATCGTGCTCCCAGTCCCCTTCCACGAATGGCAATTTCGAAATGGGGGACGTGAGTACCGTGGAATCCGTACCGAAAAATATACCTATGTAAAAACCCTCACAGGTCCCTGGTTGCTCTACGATAACCAGAACGACCCCTATCAACTCAATAACCTAACCGAGGATCCGGCCTATGCGGACTTACGAAATATTCTCGATCGGCAACTCAACGATTTTCTCAAGGAGCATAAGGATGAATTCCTACCCGCGGATGAGTACATGAAAAGATGGAATTACACTTACGACAACAAGGATAGCCTTCGCCCGCCATCCTATTATGAGGATTTAAAAAACTTGAAAATCTCCCTGAAATGAAAGGATATTGGACGACGATAATAGGGCTTTACCTTTGGATTCTCGGCACCCATCCTGGCTTTGCCCAGGCCGCTACTCCGCCAAATATCATTTTTTTGCTGGCCGATGACCACCGGCACGACGCCCTCGGCGTAGCCGGAAATCCGATCATTCAAACACCGAATTTGGACCGCATGGCACGAGACGGCCTTCATTTTAAAAATGCTTACGTTACAACCTCTATCTGCAGTGTCAGCCGGGCGAGCATACTAAGCGGGCAATATCAGTCCAGGCACGGAATCGACGACTTTGCCAAGAACTTTACCCCTGAAGCCTTGGCTAACACTTACCCCATGCTGTTGAAAAAAGCTGGATATAAAATTGGATTTGTTGGTAAATACGGTGTCGGAAATGCCCCCCCGGAGAAAGAATTCGATTACTGGAAATGTGTCAACCGAGGACAACCACCCTACTGGTATACACGGCCAGATGGCTCTCAAATCCATGATACCGACACCGTCACCCATAGTGCCCTGGATTTCATCCGCAGGTTTGCCGATAAAGGACCATTTTGCCTCTCAGTTAGTTTTAAAGCACCCCATGAGTTAGATGGCAATCCGCCGACCTACCCAGTACAAGAACGATTTGCTTCACACTATGAAAATGCACCTATTCCCTTGCCCGAAACCTACGGTGCTGAATACTGGGAAATACTTCCGGACTTTTTCAAATCAGAAGAAAATATTGGTCGGGTACGGTGGGAACCCTTATTTTCTACACCTGAACTTTATCAAGAGACGGTGAAAAACTACTATCGACTCGTTACGGGTGTGGATGAAGCTGTGGGTAAAATAAGGACCTTGCTCAAAACGTTGGGCATCGAAGACAACACCATCGTGATTTACATGGGTGACAACGGCTTTTCCTTGGGAGAACACGGATTACAGGGAAAATGGTTTGGGTTCGAAGAATCCATTCGCATACCGCTACTCATTTACGACCCCCGAGCGCATACCTCAGCGGGACAATCTCTCAGGGAAATAGTACTTAATATCGACATCGCCCCTACCCTACTAAACTACGCTGGAATTTCCATTCCAAACTCCATGCAAGGCGTCAGTCTGATTCCCCTCATCTACGGCTCAAAACCAAAATCATGGCGGAAGGATTTCTATTACGAACACACCTTTTTAGGGTCTCCCCGACTGCCTAAAACAGAAGGCGTGGTTAGTCTAGATTGGAAGTTCATAACCTATCCCGAACACGATTACGACCAATTATTCCATTTGGCCGATGATCCTTACGAAAAACAAAACTTAGCCCAGCGCCCGAAATTTCAAAGGCAGTTAAAAAAAATGAAGAGGCGGTATGCCTATTATGTGCAAGCCGTCCGATAATCTTCATCCCCTATAAGATGCTTTTCCCACCGGTGATCTCAAAACCCGATATGCCTAAACGAGAAGGGGATTTTAACCAGAAATGAGATCCCATGCACTCGGAAACCAGGCAGAATCCCCGTAAAGTCGTTGTAGGCAGGGGAACAAAAATCCTGTTTTTTTCATTCTCTACATGCTAAAATATTTCACTTACGAGTTATATAGGTCGTAACTTAAAGGGAAGTTTTCTCAACATACACGACTTTTATGGCTGTAGAACCACAACCTTCCATTTATCCTTTTGGCATACGAATTGACGAGCCGGTCGCTGTGATCACCGACTTACTCATAACGGTCGTAGCGATTTATGCCTGGGCTAAAATGAGGCATTTGAATACCTGGTCGCAGATCCATCTGCGAAGGTATTTTTTGATGGTGGCTGCTGCTACCGCCTGGGGTGGTATCATAGGACATGGGTTCCTCTATGCATTCACCTTCTCATGGAAACTACCTGGGTGGATTTTGGGTATCGTTTCGGTCGCATTGGTGGAAAGATCGGCTATTTCTCACGCGCAACCCCTGATTCGGCCAGGGATAGGAAAATTCTTCCTCGTTCTCAACATCATTGAAATGATAGCGATTTTGGTGATTAATGTGATTACAATGGATTTTAAATGGGTGGAATATCACAATGCTTACGGTTTGTTAGTCAATGTCGCAGGTTTTCACGGTTATACGTATTACCGAACCCGAGATAAAGGGAGTCTCATTATGCTTATGGGCGTAGGGGTCACTTCAATTGCGTCGGTCGTGTTCACCCATCAATTATCCCTTCATACCTGGTTGAATTACATCGACATAAGCCATATTTTATTAGCGTTAGCCGGATATGTTTTCTATAAAGGTGGATTGCTACTCGAAACATATGGCCGAGCGAAGCGGTCCTCCCGCCAGTGTGAGAATTCTGAATTCGAAAAATTATGAATGCGACATAGATAAAAGAATTAGCGGGATACTTTTACTTACCCCGCTAATTAAAATTAACGGTTAAACCGAAATAGGTTAAAAATTGGATGGGTTTCCAGTATCCCACCAGAGTCGGGTTGCAATATCATCTTTAGCCCCGGGGCCCATTGTTGAAACAGCAGCATTCACCGCGTCGGTGTTACCTGTCCTTTCGCCATTTACGAACGGCATACGCTTGATAAAATCACCGATGGGTATTACTCCCCAGTCATCATTACTATCGTTTTTCGCCACGCTGGGAATCTTGGGGTAGCCAGTTCTTCTAAAATCGACCCACGCTTCCATGGTATTGGTAAAATTGTTGAGGTATTTCTGAGTTATGATTTTTTCCAATTTTACCTCATTGGAAGCAGACTCATCCCAGGCGATGGTGTTTGTCGAAACGACGGTAAAATCATTTCGGGAATCCATGGGATCAACATAGCTGATCGGTTTGCTGGTGGCATCGGCAATGTAGGCATCGACTCCACCGGCTCCCCAGTCTGCGAAAGACAACTTAATGCCTTCCTCATAGTTGGTTCGGGCATCGCCTGCTCCTGCCCATCCTCTAAGTGCGGCTTCCGCTTTCAAAAAAGCCACCTCGGCAGCCGTAAAATTCCTCCGGGTTTGAACCGTTTGAAAATCCTCACTAACCTTAGAATAGGGTACACGATCTGCTTTTGCACGAATAAATGCTCCGTTACGGATGCCTTTATAGGGAACATCGGGATGGTCGGCATACAAACTAGCATTTGCTGGAGCGACAGGTGCGAAATATTTAGAAATTCGACCGTCTTTATACCCAACCATGAAGGATTCTATCACAGCTCCCATGCGCGTATCGTCCCATTCGTAACAAATTTGCGCCACCGGCATTTTATTTCCGTTTAAGGAGTTGATAAAATTATCGGCGTTGGTAGTAATCAGTCCGGCGGGATCGTTGAGAGCTTTTTCACCTTCACGCTTAGCCACGTCGGGTGCCACTTTGGTCAGGCGCATGGCTAGTCTCAACCGAAGCGAATTTACCAATTTTTGCCATTGAGGAATGCTTCCATTGTACTGGGTTGGATCGAATTTCCGGAAACCGAGATAATCGCGATTGGCATTAAAGTCGGTTTGAATGCTGTCCAATTGCTTGAAAAACAAATCGTACAAATCCGACTCTTTGTCGTAGGGAATCGAATTGGCTTCAATACCGTATTGGGAATAAATTACCGGCCCGTGAAAGGCAGTCAGTTTCGACATTCCTAAAATACGGATAAGCTTAGCCCAGGTGGCGAACAAGGGAAGATTATTCTCCTGGGCTAGTTGGATAACCTGTTTTGCCGGCGACATGATACTACCGTAGATCCGCCCCCAATAGGAGTTCCAACGAATATAATAGGTTGTATTGTTTACATTTCCCGTAAAGTCAGTCGGTGTTCCCATATAACCCATCCAGTTATCTGCGCACAAATCCTCTTCGATCTGATGTCCATTGATATTGAAAATCATGTTGGAGAACGGAGAACCCACCAGGTTAAAGTCTTGTTTCAGCAACTCATCGGATATCTGGTTCGGATTCTGATTAAATTCTTCGAAATTATCTGTACAGCCCCCAAAAACAAGCAGTGCTGCAAGTGCGAAAAATAGTGATCTCATATCTAGATTTTTTTAATGCTTTAGAAATTAACCCTTAAATTCAACCCATAAGACCTGGTCGACGGTAAGCTGAACACGTCGTTCGACTGCATGTTGTTAGCGGTGCTCATCGCCTGTTCAGGATCGAAAGGTGCCTCTTTGAAGAAGAAGAAAAGGTTGCGAGCGACAAACGAAATGGAGGCATTCTTTAGGATAGGGTTATCACCGCTACCACCCAGATTATACCCTACTACGAATTGTCCTAATCTGACATTAGTCCTTGAGAAAACATAAGGCTCCATGATTTTATTTCGGTCCCCTATTGCCGAATAATAGGTATAGGGATCGATGGTAGTAACCGGCGAGCCTTCTTTAACCGCATTAATTTCAATGGTTCCCTTATCCCGAGCTTGAGCAGTACGCTCACTAACTCCGTACGAATCGAGGAAAGCTTCCGTTTTGGAAAAGGCAACCCCACCAAATTTCGCATTGATGAGCACGCTTGCGAAGAAATTGCCGAAGGTTAGACTGTTGTTCCACCCCGCTAGCAAGTCAGGATTCGCATTTCCCACTTTTTCTTGAACTGCAGCTTTTGTGGGCACCCCATTGGCATCGAGGATGATTCTACCCGAATCGTCGCGGGCGAATTTGTAGATATAAATGTCCTGGAATGAGCCGCCCGCTTTGATGATGGAGGCAAAGCCCTCGTCGTCCCCACCGACTTGATAGTTGGGATTAGACGCAATCAATTCGACAATTTTGTTTCGGTTCCGTGAAAGATTCAAGGTAGAATTCCACCGTAGCTTTCCGGTACGAACAATTTCGCCATCGACCGTAAGTTCAAAACCTGAATTTTCGATCCGACCTGCATTTACGAAATAGGTGGTATAACCCGAACCCGAGGGAGCTGCAAGCGATAGAAACTGATTGGTACTAACTCCTTTATAAATGGTAAAATCGAATCCAGCACGGTTGTTGAAGAAACGAGCGTCGAGACCGTATTCGTTGGTCACGATTTTCTCGGGCTTCAAATTGGTAAAGGGCACCTGCGTATTTCGATTGATACCCCCAATTCCGGCGGGCCCACCAGCTCCTCCAATGCTGTGCTGTGGGTTGACTACGTTAAACGGTACTTCATTAGCTGTTTGAGAGAAAGAAGCCCGCACTTTTAAGAAAGAAATGGCTTTAGGCAAGGTCAACATCTGACTGATAACTGCCGATCCTCCAAAAGAAGGATATAAATAGGATTGGTTACCAGTGAGTGCTAACGTCGATGCCCAGTCATTGCGAGCAGCTACATCTAGAAAGAGGAAGTCTCTAAACCCTAGCGATACGTTACCAAAAACCCCTTGTTTGATCGTCCTATTAATCGTTTTGTGGAACATGACGTTATAGGGCATGTTGGCGAACGTGAAGAAGTTCGGGTATTGTAGGGCTACGGTTCCATTGGCAACGCTCATCCCATCGTTAAATATGTTTTTCTGATAGGCCGCACCCGCTAAGGCATTCAAGCTGATATCTCCCCAGGTTTCGTTGTAGGTAAGAATACCATCGGTATAGATGGATTGATCGTTGTACTTGACATAGTTCCAGGTTCCGTTCGGACTCACACTCACCGAGTTTCCGCCCGCTGCATAGCGAAAATCCCGCTCGACGATGTTGTAATCGATATTTCCCCTTACTTCAAAGCGTAGATTATCGAGAATATCCCATCCTACTTTCATATTGGCAATAGCCCGTTTGGAAGACGCATCTTTCGAGTTTTTATTCAGCTCCCAATAGGGGTTATTTTGCTTTTCTTCAGTAGAATACCAATTCATACGCTCCATATTTCGGGCTTCATCCAAAATTGCGTAGTTGTTCTTATAGGCATTGAAGTCGCGATCCCTAGCAAAGAGAAAAAGTCCGGTTAGTGGATTGTTATAGTAACCCGCCCCAGGTCTGTTATGGGACTTTTCCACCGAGAATATCACATTGGAACTCACCGTCACCTTATCACTCCATAGTTTGGTACTTTGATTAAAGGAAAAGTTGTTTTTGTGATAGGTGTTGGTCGGAACAACGCCCTTAGCCGAAATATTGGCATAGGAAAAATAGGCTGTTGTCTTGTTATTACCTCCGGAAATGGCGACCGAATTGGTGGCCGTTACCCCAGTTCGAAAGAAATCTTCGATATAATCTTTTTGGTAATTGTCCGATTTCACAATTTCCATCCCGGGGGGTGTCCAACTATAATCGCCACCCACCGTTCCATAACGGTATTGAAAATCAGGCAACCCAGATACCTGCTCCAGAACGGTGCTGGAGTTCAACTCCACTGAGGTACGACCTTCCTTTCCTTTTTTGGTCGTTATCAGGATCACCCCGTTAGCCCCCTGACTTCCGTAAAGGATGGCCGCGTTTGCCCCGCGCAAGATACTAATGCTTTCAATATCGGCCGGGTTGATAGACGAAAGACCGTCCCCGCCATCGGTTCCACCGTAAGAGCCGGGCTGAGGACCTTTGTTATTCACCAAAGGGATACCGTCAATTACGTAAAGCGCTTCGCTAAGGCCTTGTAGGGACTTATTTCCCCGTAAAACAGCTTTGGTAGAACCACCCGCACCCGATCCACTCACTTTAATATCAATCCCGGCTGCCTTTCCGTTTAATGCATCCATAAAATTAGTATTGGCTGCTACGGTCAGTTCCTGAGATCCTATTTGTTGGGTGGCATAGGTCAAGGCCTTCCGGTCCCTTTTCACACCCAAAGCGGTGACCACTACTTCATCTAGCGATGAGGTTGCCGCTTCCAAGGTGACATTGATTACGGATTCAGTTCCTACGACAATTTCTCTCTGTACATAACCAATGGACGAAAACACGAGTACCGTTTGATCGTCGGGTACGTTAATTGAATATTTTCCATCCACATCGGTGACAGTGCCTACGCGCCCGCCTTGAATTACCACCGCCACCCCAGGTATGGCTTCACCGTTCGTGTCCACGACGGTTCCCGTTACAATTCGGAGATTTTCCAGTGGGTTGAGTTTCAAATTAAGAGGTACCGCTTTGTGGGCATCTGCGAATAATGGGGCTAAAATCAAAATACTGGACAGTACGAGTTGTAGTAAAGTAAAGCATATCCTGAAGGGATGTCTCACTTCGTGCTTTTTTTCCATAATGTTAATGTTAGTTGAAGGATGATAAAATTAAAGCTACAATCAATTTTACCTGCACGCAGGCACGCAGTTTAGGTCGATGAGTACCTTAAACGATACTAGAAAACGGGGTTTGAAGGGTAGTTTTACATCATAGGCAATTAAATTTTCAACCAATTTAAAACTTTCTTTTTTAGTTAATTAAGTTAATAAGGCAATGTAATTAATATTTTTTATTTACTATTATTCTTTCTTACAGGTTTTTTTCGAAATATGTTGTAATTGGCCATATAGCCCTTTTTTCGAAAAGAGGCAGATCAGCTCCATGCGATGAACTTTGCATGTATACGTCAAAGCAAAATCAATGAATTTTCAGGGCTATTAGCTGAGTGCTACGGTTGAGTAGGGGATTTTTTTCGCGTTCTTTTTATTGATGAGTTTGGATATCAAAACATAAAACTTATAGCCTCACCAACAATGGTTTTATACCTAACAAAAAAAACACCCCAAAAAATTAGTGTAAACTTGCCCTCGGTTGTCGTACGTAAAAGAAGCCGATAAAAAAGCACTGAATGGAAATAAATTCCTACCAAATCAATCGCGATAACGAAGCAGCATTCGAGCAACTTTTTAAGAAGCATTTCCGAGGAATGCATTCGTATGCTTTTACCTTGGTGAAGGATGATATGGCGGCTGAAGAAATTGTCCAGAACATATTTTATAAACTTTGGGAGAAGGAGGAACAGATAGAGATCCGGGAATCGGTATCGGGTTATCTCTACCGTTCGGTCTATAACGACTGCCTTAATTATCTAAAACATTTGAAAGTTCGGGATGCGTATCAATCCTATGCCATGGAACAGGATCGCAGTGTAAACAATACCAGTAGCCGCTTAGAATTGGGTGAGCTGGAAAAACATCTTGAAAAGGCACTCAACGAGCTGCCTGAAAAGTGCCGTACCATTTTCCAAATGAGTCGTTTCGAGGAACTTCGGTACCAGGAAATTGCGGACCGCCTCGGGCTACCTGTCAAGACGATAGAAAACCAAATGGGCAAGGCTCTCCGGCTACTCCGAATTAAACTAGCCGATTTCTTACCTACATCAATCTTACTAATATTGTTAACCTGTTGAAGACATGCGTGAGTCCGATAAAATAGATGACCTTCTCGTCAAAGTAATGCTTGGCGAAGCTACCGAAATGGAAAGCAAATTGGTTGCGGATTGGCTGGAACAGGACGATGCGAACCGGCGGTACTATGTCCAATTTCAAACAATTTGGCAAGAAAGTCGTCGCTTGATGCATCAGCGCAAAATAGATGAAGATCAGGCCTGGGAGCGCTTTAAACGTAGCGTTGAAACACCCAAAGTAATTACCCATCCTGCTAGTCTATTCCGCTCATGGATACGAATAGCGGCTGCCGTCCTCGTTGTTCTGGGTGTAGCTTTGGCATATTGGCTTAACCGCCCTACGGCCACGGAAGTCCTAACCTTGGCCAGTTTGGACCAACCGCTAACAGATACGCTTTCTGATGGGTCCATCGTCCACCTTAACAAGCATTCGCACCTAACCTACACCGCCGAATTTAGGGGCAAGCCCCGACGAGAAGTAGAACTAAAGGGTGAAGCCTTTTTTGAGGTAGCTAAAAATCCAGAAAAGCCTTTTGTCATTCAGGTTAGCCATGGTACGATCACCGTTTTGGGCACTTCGTTCAACGTAAAAAATACGGAAAAGACTACCGAAGTGATTGTTGAAACAGGGCTGGTAGAAGTAGAAAATACGGTTCAGAAAATGAAAGTAGGCCCCGACGAAGTGGCGATCATACCTTCTGATATGGCACCGCTGATCAAGAAGAAAAAAGACGACATCTTGTATAATTACTATTTCACAGGCACGCTCGTTTGTCGGGATACGCCCCTGAATGATATCGTCCGAAAATTTTCAGAAGTTTACAATCGAACTATCATTCTGACCAATGAAGCCATCGGCGCCAAAAAAATGAATACAGCTTTCGATTTGAGCGATCCGCTCGAAGGACATCTGCGCCTTATTAGCCAAACGCTCGAAATCGACTTTTATACGCGAAACGATACGCTCTATTTGAAATAGAACTAACTTTCGGGGATGAAAAATCCGATTTCCCTGTCAAAGTTATTCTTACTCCTTACCGGTCTCCTGACCGGAGGGGCTTACAGGTTATCGGCGCAATCCATTCTCGACAATCCGGTCACTCTCAAGGTAGAAAGACAGCCCGTCGTCCAGGTACTCCACCAGCTTAGTACCCAGGGAAATTTCTATTTTTCTTACGCTTCGAATGTGATCAGAAACGACAGCCTGGTCAGTATTTCTGTGGAAAGGAAACCTGTTCGCACCGTCCTTGACCAGCTTTTCGCAGGGAAGGTAACCTACCGTGAATCAGCCAACTACATCATTTTACTCCCCAGTCATAAACCGGTTGAAAAATTTTTTATCATTAATGGAAAAATTATTGACGGTGAAACCCGTCAACCCCTTGATTTCGCTTCAATATATACGCAAGACCTGCAGGCCTCTGCTTTATCGAATGATGATGGCGGTTTTCGGCTACGGGTAAAAGAGACTAAACTACCCCAACGAGTCACCCTCAGTAAGCTGGGATATCAGGATAGCACCTTTGTCCTAAACCATGGAACCGCACCTGAAGGCACTTATGTCCTATATCCAAAGACCATTATACTCGACGAATTGGTGGTGGGTAATAAGGGTGGAGCCCGCAATTTTCTTTTGCGTTTATTAGTTTCTTCCCGGCTACGCATGACGAGCCAAAACCTCGGCCAATTTTTTGTAAATCTTCCTTACCAACTATCCTTGACCCCCGGACTGGGCACCCACGGACGCATGGCCTCACAAATCGTGAACAAGGTTTCGATCAATCTCATAGGAGGATATACGGCAGGCACCAATGGTCTGGAAATGGCGGGGGTATTTAACATTTCGAAACATGACGTTCAATATGTGCAGTTAGCTGGGATTTTCAACATGGTGTCGGGAAGCGTCAAAGGCGTGCAAGTAGCGGGTATACACAATTCGGTACAGCGAGAGGTCAGCGGCGTGCAAGCTTCAGGAATGACCAATGTGGGTAAAGGCTACCTGCGCGGTGCTCAATTGGCAGGTATAGGCAACAAAGCCCAGCGTGGCTTTTCGGGGGCGCAACTCGCTGGGGTATTCAATATTTCTAAAGAAACGACAAAGGGAGTTCAGATTGCCCTTTTTAATTCAGCAAACCACCTGAATGGTGTCCAAATCGGAATTATCAACCGGACGGTCACTTCGGAAGGCTTCAGTTTCGGACTAATTAATTTGGTCAAATACGGACAGTCGCAGGTTTCTTTAAGCACGAATGAGCTTACACCCGCTCAAATTGCTTGGAAAACAGGCACGCAAAAGCTTTATGCGATAGTGTCAGGCGGCATGGGACAATTTACCGAACCGGAAAGAATATTGGTTTCCTGGGGAATGGGTACAACCTGGCCGTTGGGAAAAAAAATGACGATCCAACTGGAAGCAATGCAACAAACACGGTTCCAGGGTGATTTAAAAGACAATGCGTCCAGCACTCGATTCCAAATACCGTTCAACTATTTTATCACTCCTAAGTTTGCCTTTTTTGGCGGTCCGGCGCTCACTTGGCTTTACGATGAAAAGGCGATGCATCTGGGTTGGCAAGGGGGGGTCAGCTTGTATTACAAAACTTTAAAGGTCGAGTAAAAAAATTCCGAAAAAAATTAGGGTGAAGGCAAGGTGAGTTGTCGATTCTACAAACGGCCTTTCTCAGCGAGGTTCTGACACGGGTCCGAAAAAGTAGTTATCAAAACCAATTATCACCTATCATGAAAAATTCACCTTTCTTTTCCATCCTGGCAATGTTCCTATTTGTTGCATCGAACTTATCAGCGCAGGAAGACACACTTCGAAATTTCCATATTGGTTTTACCTATCCCGTCAGTAGTAATGGTGTAAAGGCGGGTGAGTATACGAATAAATTTTCGCTGCATGCCCTTGCAGGGGTATCTAAAAATGACGCCGGCACAGCCCTAGCCGGTTTGGCGTCGATAGCTCGAGAAAATGTCGACGGTGCCCAAATCAGTGGGTTTCTGAACGTAGCCGGTAAAAAAACGAACGGTGCTCAGGTCGCCGGATTTTTAAACCTGTCTCAAGAACTTAAAGGGGTGCAAGTTGGTGGCTTTGGGAATATTGCAGCTTATTCGCCCGAAGCGGTTCAGATTGCTGGATTTTTCAATAAAGCAGAGGAGGTGAACAGCCAGATCGGTGGATTTATCAACATAGCCCGTAAAGTAAAGGGCGTACAGGTTTCGGGCTTTATCAATATTGCCGAGGAGTCGGACTATCCGATCGGGGTGGTTAATATTGTTAAAAACGGGGTAAAATCGTTGGGTGTAACGATGGATGAAAACCAAACAGCCTTGTTGAGCTTCCGTTCAGGCGGTCGGATTTTGTATGGTATATTGGGAGCCGGTTATCATTTCGGCAACAAGGAGAAGGATGTTATTGCCGTGGAAGCCGGTTTGGGTACTCGTCTTCCAATTGCGAATCAGTTTGTCGTCCGTACCGAATTGGCGAACATTTACTACATAGAAACCGACAAATGGCGGGGTTTCCACAAGGGTGTGTTGCGTATCATGCCTTCCTTCAGCTTAGGTAAACGGGTAGAAATCTTCGCCGGCCCAACCCTCAACGTTGATTATTATGAGTCGGACAGCGAGCGCAACTATTTTGACAAGAAACATTTGTTCAAATCCTACGGCGACGACGAGTGGGTAAGCATGAGAGTGGGGTATGTGGCGGGAGTGCAGTTTGTGTTTTGACCCGAATTACTTTACCGCCCAGAAGCCAGGGTTACCTCTCCTTTTTTTAAACAGATCGCCAAGGGGTGGGGAATATGCCACGCCTTGGCATTATTGCTGTTTTAGTACAACATCCAATTCCCTTTACAACATTGAACAAGGGCATCTATTAGATTAAGTTCACGTACTTGTTCTATCATCATTTTCAGCAATTTTCCCCATATTGGACATATTTCGAACGGTTTCATTATAACTTCATTGTACTGAATAAATATACCCGGTATCGTGAGTTGAATGACCCCTCTACTGCGTAACAATCGGGAGCTGCGTTGGAGAAAAAATTAATTCAAGACCTGATCAATCAGGGTTAGGAAAATCATTTGATCAAAATACGCACGAAGCAGTAAGACAGCGACAAGCCACTCGTCATCGTCACCATATTTTCCTATGGGGCTTACGAGAAGTCGAGGAACATTATATAGGTAAATAATTAACTTACTAAAAGGAGTGACACAAAAAATATCCCTCCCTTTCTCAAAATAATTCCCCTTTTTTAGCGTTCTTTAAATCGGAGACTGCTTACTGCATTAGATTACTCTTTTGTTTTTTGTTTGCCCTCCTACTAAAATATTAATCACTCAATCAGTACTAAATGTCTCCCAATGAGAAAGTTCGGTTTTCACCGGATAGCAAGAGTAATTTTTTCCCTACGCTCAAAAAAAACGTCGACGCTTATTTTAAAGAGCAACAGATCTCCAGGCATGGTGACTGGCGAATGGTTTTGAAAACGGTCGCTTTTACAGCGGGGTATATAGTCCCCTTTATCATTCTATTAACCTTTCAGCCTTCTTTCCTTCTTTCCCTTCCCCTTTGGTTAACAATGGGCTTGGCCTTTTCGGGTATCGGGATGAACATCATGCACGACGCCAATCACGGGGCTTATTCCAATAATCCGAGCGTCAATCGCTGGATGGGCTATACGTTGTACCTGGCAGGTGTAGGCGTTCAAAACTGGAAGTTCCAGCATAATGTACTCCATCATACGTATACCAATATCACCGGTCTGGATGAAGACATCCGTGACCGCGGGGTGGTTAAGCTCTCTCCTCATCTGGAAGTAAGCACCCCCCACCGCTTCCAGTGGATCTATGCCTTCTTTTTTTATAGCATTCTGACCCTGTACTGGGTTTTGCTGAAAGATTTCTTCCAATATAACGGATTTATAAAGTCGGGTGTTAACCGCCAGAGCAAAGCCGAAAACCAAAAAATGCTGGCCGGCTTAATCCTCATTAAGGTGTGCTATTGTGCCGTATTGTTTGTTTTGCCAACACTTGTATTTGGCATCCCATTTTTGGAAATCCTCGTTGGATTTCTGCTGATGCATCTTACGGCCGGTCTTATACTGACCACCGTATTTCAACTGGCACACTCGGTGGAAGGCACGGCCTATCCTCTGCCCGATGGTACGGGCAAGTTACGCAATGACTGGGCCATACATCAGCTCGAAACCACCGTTAACTTCTCAGCCGGCAATAAGCTGCTAACCTGGTATTTGGGCGGACTGAATTACCAAATCGAACACCATCTATTTCCTAAAATCTGTCATGTGCACTATCCGGCTATTGCAGGTATTGTACGCCAGACGGCCGAGCAGTTTGGACTCCGTTATATGGAAAACCGCACGCTGGGTGTAGCACTCAGGTCACATATACGCAGCCTTCGTCAATTGGGATTGCCTTCGCTGGACGAAGCCATAGGCTAACAACCACTGGCAATGATCGATGAGACCATGCAACGAAAGCAATGAAATGTTACTCCAAAAAATTATTGGAATTTATACTGTTTGGGGATTGTAAACGGAACATTAATAGAAACGTGGAATAAAAGAGAATGGCTTAAAGCACTGCCACCTTTATTAAGGGTGAATCATCCACTTCCAAATTTTCCCAATTATCCCTTGTTCATTTAAATAAAAAACATCTTGATCGAAAAAACAATGCTACTAATCGCGAGAGCTTTTTCCTCCGTGATCTTTATAGTACTGAAATACGTTCTCCGTTATCGCTATGGGGTCATTCGTAAAAATCTTCAACGTGCTTTTCCTGAAAAAGCGGAGCGTGAGCGCCAACGATTGATGGATCATTACTATGCTCACGTGGCCGATTTATTTGTTGAACCGTTTCTATTCTATCTAGCACCGGCTTCAGTCCGCAAGCGCCTAATGACGGTCGAGGGGTTCGAGGTATTTAATGAATTATATGCCCATAAAAAGAACGTCGTAATTCTAACTTCGCATTACGGAAACTGGGAATACCTTATCGATCTACCTACTAGGACTGATTATTGTGTGACGTCGGGTTACTCCCCGGTAAAATCCAAATGGCTCAATGATTTTCTGATTCGTATAAGATCCAGGTTTGGGGCGAACCTCATCCCTAAACAACAGTTTTATCGAGGTTCCTTAAATCTATTACGCACGAAGGGGCGATTGAACATGATTGTTGTTATTGGTGACCAACGCCCAGCTCCTGGAAGCCGGAAGTACAGTCTTCCGTTTTTCGGAATGGAGACCGACGTACAAATTGGCGCCGAGCGTATCGCCCGGACTGCCGATGCAGCAGTAGTGATGCTGGAATCGGTAAAAATCGGACGGTTCAAATATCGTTATCATACCGAATTACTGGACGTGAAAGCCAATGACCCACTGGCTATCACCACACTCTATTTTGCTAAGTTGGAAAAGGCTATCCGTCACTCACCCGTAGAATGGCTTTGGTCGCACGACCGTTGGAAGGGTAGGTCGGCTTTGGGTGTTACAGTAAATTGAATATATAATTAGGTTACTGCCAAAAGAAACCGTACCTTTGCTACGAATTAATAATTAGGCTTCTGTACTGCAACATCTGCTAAGATCTTCAGATACTTCTTTCCAGTTTTCGCTTTTCCAGCCGCCGATTTTCTGATTGAACATAAGTAATATAATCCAAGGCAGGTTCCTGATTGGCCTGCGCGTCTGCGGTCTCGGTTTCGAGTAGGCAGGTACGATAGACAATCGGAGACGATAGGATTGGAATCCACAGTCACGGCTTGCGCCTGCGCTCATCCCATAGTCATCCTCAGCCATCCATTGCGCTTTTAAACGCTTTACCCAACCGACAGGGTTAATCCAGCATTCATTTTTGGCGATGGCGTCGGATTCAATCTGAAACAGAGCGAAAGGGAATGGAAAAGGTTTAAACGCCTACGGATGGGGAGAGGAGGTATGGAACCGACTTAGAGAAATCAATTAATCTATCAGAATAATATATGGCGGAAACTTTTTCAAAAAAGGAAAAAAGGGAAAAGAGGGCTAAGAAGAAAATGGCCAAAATGCAAAAAATGGAGGAGCGTAAGCTTAATAACGACAAGGGCAAAGAGCTCGAAGAAATGTTGGTTTACGTGGATGAAAATGGCAACCTAACGACGGTACGACCAACGGTAGCCCGGGAGCGTAGAGAAATTAAAATGGAGGATATCCAATTGGGTGCTGCACCCGTAGAACCCAAAGAATTGGTGAAGACAGGCGTGGTGTCTTTTTTCAGCGACAAAGGATATGGCTTTATCATGGAAGATAAAACGAGGGAGAAATTCTTCGTACACAGAAGTGAGCTGGCGCAACCGGTTAGCGAGGGCGACAGAGTCACATTCGAAACTGCCAAAACAGAGCGGGGCTACAACGCCATTCGCGTGCAATTGGCAACCAAATAAACAAGCAAATTTTTTAAACAATCAATACAATGACAGAAGGAATCGTAAAATTCTTCAACAACCTGAAAGGGTTTGGCTTTATTTCACCCTCTAACGGAGGTGAGGACGTGTTTGTCCATTCGTCCGGACTATTGGATGATATCCGTGAAAACGACACTGTTTTATACGACGTAGCACAAGGCAAAAAAGGGCTTAATGCCATAAACGTAAAAAGAGCTTAAGTAAATTAAGACACCTCTTTTTGAGACTGAAAGAATTTAGAACTTGAGGGTTCTGAATTCTTTTGTTTTTTACACGAGGTAAACCCTCAAAAGATCCGCCGATGGAAGTCGGTGCATCATATAATACTAAACTACTAACCCATTATGGCAGATATCATAGAAAATCAAGAAGCAGAAGCACCACGCGATATGGCTAATTTCCTCCGCAGGGCTCTCTTTAATCACAAAGGACTTAACAGTAAAAATGTTGTAGTGCAGGTCAACGGCAGAAAGGTCTTCCTAGAAGGGACCGTCACCGAGGCTCACGAAAAAGAAGCCATCGACCGCTTTATCCGAGAATTTGCTTTTGTAGAATCCGTGTCAAGCTATATCACGACGAGGAAGAGGGGTTGAGGGGTATATACGGTGGGGTAATTGGAGGTTCATCGAGAAAAGGCTTTAGAAAAAAATAATAGATTAAGGTTAATAGCAAAGACAATCTGTAATCTTCCCTGAAATTAGCTACGATTATTCATGTAGTTTTATAATTTAGGGCACTGCCGTCCAAAACTTTTTTTAGGGCTGAGAAAATGTGGCTTCAAGGATTTCT
>ENA-UOVV01000662-UOVV01000662.1-compost-metagenome-genome-assembly--contig:-NODE-662-length-36575-cov-10.709118_pt1 | contig 36575 bp, 23 predicted proteins | sample MGYA00238155_ERZ761577 | MGnify/ENA primary metagenome ERZ761577 (study PRJEB28898, sample SAMN06268775) | compost metagenome | isolation source: Emeryville, CA | place: USA:Emeryville, CA | collected... | reverse complement strand
GGACTCATTTTGCCACTCTTTCTGCAGAGATCTACCAACGTTTGGATAAGCAGGTTGATTTATCCGATCCAAAAGGAAAGGATTGGGTCCGAAGCCGAATAGTCATCACCAGCAAGACCCCGGGTATTTCAAAATTTCTATATGACAAATACGAAAATCAAAACGGAAAAGGTTATGGATGGATCCTTCCTAAGGAATTTTTATCTCCCTCGCCCGACGCCTGCAAGGTGGTTTTACTCGATCAAAATTATGTGAATAAAGAACTCTTGAGATTCGGGGGATTTTCTCAGCGTACTTTTAAGCTCGACCATTGTAGTTCAGTCGATTATAGAATCCTTTCTGTCGTCAAAAACTGGTTGATAGTCAATTTTTTAGAGAAGTCCCCCCAATAAAGCTTACTATTACTATCACATATATCTACACCCCAGAGCCATGCGCTTTGGCTTCAATATACCTCCTTCTATCTGGTATGCGGGAATCAATCCATCAATTGGGTTATTCCCGCTTTTATTTCAGCTCAAAATTAATGGGTAGGGAATATCGCATAGGAACCGGAAGACCCCGTTTTATACCTGGCTTCCATTTTCCGGAAGTCAGTCTGACAATACGGAGTGCCTCTTTGTCCAGGTCAGGGTCGATATTGTTGATAATTCCAAGATCGCTAATCGTACCGTCCCTATCCACGACAAATGAGATGACCACTCTACCCTGTTTTTTAGCCCTCGCGGCTTCCATAGGATATTTAATGTTTTGAGCTAAAAAACGATACATCTTATCATCTCCTCCCTCGAAGCTGGGGTAGACTACCAATTCGGTATAATTAATTACCTGATCCCCAACCCATCGTTTCCCCTCTAATAATCGACTTCGCTCATATTCCTCCTCAATCTTTTCCCCTGCCGGAGATGTTAATTTCCAGGTTCCGTATAGGAATCCGCTTTCAATCCTCCCGATACCCCATTTAAAACCAGCTTCGGTGATTTCCCCATTGCCGTTCACCAACAGCGCTTTACCCGTAGAATCATTGAGGGCTATAATCTTATCGATTTCCTCCCCATTACTTAAGGTTTCGGTGTAGTACTTTTCCTTTAAAATCGAATTAGGATACCAAGCCATCGTTTGCGTAATTGCCCCGCCTTCATAGAGCCGTATCCTGGCGGTTTGCCCATTTGCATAGAATACCTTGTCGTGCTCCCCAGGCACAATTTCCTTGACAACCCGTCGATTTTGAGTAATTACATATTCTGGAAAATGCGTTTTAAAAGAATTCAAACCTAAAACTAAAGCATAAGCTTCCGAATCGCCCAAATACTTTTCTAATTCATCTACGTTGACATCTAACATTCGAGCTGTCTGATCAGCTGACAAGCGAACAGGCTTTAATTCGATCACTTCATACTTCCCCCACTTTTTCCCTTTCTTTTCAGCCCATCGAATTTCGTCAATCGGCAACCCGTTATCATCGACCTTAATGCGAAGATGATAAGATGCTTCTTCCAGCTTTGTTGTTTGCCTCAAAAAGCTGTCGTAGTAAAAATCAAATGCCATATCTGCGGCTTTATAGCCTTCTAGTGGGACATGCGGAAATTGTATCGTAAAATTGAAATATTGCCGGACAGAATTCCCTTCTTTAATCGCTGGCACCCAAGCCCTGAATAGCTTAAAAATCCTTAAAACTTCTTCGTTAGCCGCTTCATTTAAACCATTTACGACTTCGAGAGACGACATAGTCCCGTCGGTTTCAATAATCCCTCTAACATCAACATTCCCCTGAATCGGTTTAACCCTATTGACGAAGGGAATTTGGATGTTATATCGAACAAATTCTAAAAATGTTGGTATTCCCCCTTTGGGTTGTGCGGGATGATCTACTTGACTAGCTTCAAAAATTTGTTGAGCGTTTAAATTTAAAAAGGAGAGGAAAATGAATAGTGTGACTATATAACGCTTATGCATTGTTGTCAAATAATTGTATTCGTTGGTTAACTTAAAAACAGTTATAACTTTTAACGTATTGATGAAAACTGGATAACAACTCCCAGTAATTTAAGTCCTTACTAATCCCCCAAACGAAGGGTGGTGACATTGGTTGGAGGTAGACATGCCCTAGCACTTTGTCGTTCTCACACTTTTCAGTAGCTTCGTAACCTCCACAAAAAGTCGTTTCAAAAAAGACTAATTTCATTCATTCGACAACAAAGATATCGATTCAACGAACCATTTTTACTAAACGAAATACAAACTTCATTTTATGATCATATTCTCCAAAAGAACATGTTGGGCTTTCGCCCTTTTTCTCACTTACAGTCTCAACCTATTTGCGCAAAACCATTCAGGTCAAAAACCACCCAATATTATCATTTTCCTAGTCGATGATATGGGCTGGCAGGATACCTCGGTGCCTTTTTGGGAAGAAAGGACTCCTTTCAACAAGCGATATCGTACGCCTAATATGGAGCGATTGGCTCGGGAGGGAATGAAATTCACCAATGCCTATGCATTTCCCGTTTGCACCCCCAGTCGCGTAAGTCTGATGACCGGTGTAAATCCTGCTCGACACCGTATTACCCATTGGACCTCCCCAAATCCGAATACCAACACCGATTACGCAGACACTACCTTAAATTCGGTAGAGTGGAATATCCAAGGATTTAGTCCGATCGAAGGAGTCCCGCATACCTTCTTTGGCACTCCACTACCTACCTTGCTTAAACAATTGGGCTACTATACCATTCATAGTGGGAAGGCACATTTTGGTTCCAGTGGTACTCCTGGCGGAGATCCGAGGAATTTGGGCTTTGATGTTAATATAGCGGGCAGTTCCATTGGGCACCCGGCCAGTTATTACGGTCAGCAAAATTACGACCGACTGGTCAATGGGAAATCGAACCGAAATGCAGTTCCGGGACTGGAAGCCTACCATGGAACGGACACTTTTCTCACCGACGCCATTACTCAGGAAGCGTTAAAAGCCCTCGAACACCCTATACGTAATAACCAGCCATTTTTTTTGCATTTATCGCATTACGCTGTACACACGCCCATTCAGGCTGATCCACGTTTTGTAGACCATTATCTCCAGATGGGCTTAGATACCATCGAAGCGAATTATGCTTCCTTGGTCGAAGGGATGGACAAAAGTCTAGGAGATTTGCTAGACTATTTGGAACAACATCATCAGCACGAACGGACCATTATCTTTTTTTTATCTGACAATGGCGGTCTAGCGACTTCACCCCTTCGAGGTGGCGAAGCCTATACGCATAACCTACCCCTGCGTGCCGGCAAAGGCTCCGTCTATGAAGGAGGTATACGGGTTCCTTTTCTAGCTAAATGGCCAGGCGTCACCCAGGCTCAAAGTGTTGCACACCAGTACATTGCAGTAGAAGATCTTTTTCCGACGATTTTGGAAATAGTGGGAGTAAAAGGAAGACCCTATCAGCAACAAATGGACGGCAAATCGATGGTCCCCATTTTGAAAAACGCTAATTACAACGATACCAAAAGAGAGCTTTTATGGCACCACCCTCATCGATGGATTCCTGCAGAAGGCCCCAATATCCACTGGGCGAGTGCTTACCGTCGCGGCGATTGGAAACTGGTTTACGATTTTAGAAAAGAAAAACTGGAACTTTATAATTTAAAAAACGATATCGGTGAACATAATGATCTTCTCTCCTCACATCCAAAGGTAGCAAGACAACTTGCCCGCCGATTCACCCGAAAGCTAAAAGAATACAACGCACAACGCCCCACCTGGAAAAAAGATGGAAGTTCTATCAAATGGCCGGATGAAATTTTAAAGTGAGGTAATCTTTTGAAAGTAGATTTCTAAAGCAAGATGGATATTATTAGCGACGCGAACATTTAAATCATACCGAATCCCATAATTTTTAAATAAATAATGAAAGAAACGTCCAAAAACAGCCTTAACCGGAGAAAGTTTATTCACACGATTTCCGCAGCCGGTCTGGTAATTCCGACACTCGTAAAAGGTGCATCCGATCAAAAAAAACCGGCGATTCTAGGGGGTGCAAAAGCCCATCCGGGGGCCTTCCCTGGCTGGCCTGTCGTGGGGCAGGTTGAGAAAAACGGGTTAATCGACACGGTGGAAAGCAAACGATGGGGGCGACTGGGCAGTGGCAGTACGGTGGGCAAATTCGAAGAGGAATATAGTAGAGAGCTAGGCGTCAAGCACACACTCGGTGTTAATAGCGGTACGAGTGCTTTGTATACTATCCTCGGAGTTCTGGACATTGGACCTGGGGATGAAGTTATTATCCCTGTGTATACGTTTATAGCCACCTACAACGTGATCACCCTGAACTATGCGCTTCCGATAATGGTCGACACCGACCCGGAAAGCTTTCAAATTGATGCCTCCAAAATTGAACGTGCGATCACCAAAAACACCAAAGCCATAATACCGGTACATATTGCGGGCTCCCCCGCTGATTTAGATAAAATATTAGCAATAGGTAAAAAACATAATATTCCCGTTATCGAAGATGCTTGCCAAGCCCATTTAGCGGAATGGAAAGGCAAAAAAGTGGGATCGTACGGGTTAGCCGGGGCATTCAGTTTTCAATCGACCAAAAACCTCAATTCGGGTGAAGGAGGTGCCGTAACGTCTAATGATGAAAATTTTGCTAAAGCTTGTTATGACTTTCATAATCAAGGTCGAAATAGCTCCGTATCGGGTTTTTCCAGTATTGGATCCAATGGCACCCGTGGTTCAAACCTGAGAATGACGGAGTTTCAAGGAAGTATTCTCCGATCTCAAATGACGCGGGTGCGCGAACAAACCCAAATCCGTTGGGATAACGCCAATTATCTCAACACGATGCTAAAGGAGATTCCAGGTATTACCCCAGCCAAATTGCACGAAGGAACAACCATGAGTGCCTATCATCTCTATATGTTCCGCTATAATGCCAACCATTTTGCAGGTTTGAGTCGCGAAAAATTCCTGCAGGCGCTGACTGCCGAAGGAATTCCCAATTCACCGGGCTACGGACAAATGAATCAGGAAGATTACGTCATTGGACTTACCAAAAACCGGCACTACCAAAAATTATACGGTGATAAACGGATGAAAGAATGGGTGGAGAAAAACGATTGTCCACAGAATGACTTCCTGACCAAAAATGAATCGGTGTGGTTATTTCAAAATATGCTCCTCGGTTCCAGACAAGAAATGGAACAAATTGTCGAAGCAATTCATAAAATAAAGAAACACGCCACCGAAATTGCGAAATCCTAAATCCATTAACGCTAAGCAAACCTATCTTATGCGGATACCGACATTAGCCCTTATCATGCTGCTTCTGGGTTCAGTTAATTTACCGGGACAGAATTACCGTGCTGGTATAGCCAGTGCAAGTATTGAGCCAGGTGACGAGTCTTTTTCGGTAGCATTATCTGGTTATGCCGGCCCTTGGGCGGGAAGATTCGCCGTACGTTGGAATGTACACGGCGAACTCAATCAACACCCGAAACTAAAGAAAAAGAGCCAAGCTAATCCACGTCGAACGGTGAAGGTCAAAGGGGTACGTTATCAATTAGGGGCTAATGATATACTGCAAATTGACCGATCGGGTCGATGGGAAGAAACAGCCCCTTTACCCGGTCCGGAATTGAAAAGCTTTGTTATTCAGCATCCCTATGTATATGGTTGTAACGGTACCGACACTCTTTATAAATATCACATCGACAACCCTGAAAACGGGTGGAACCGAGCATTATATTACAATGGACAAATCCATAAAGTGAACATCCACAAACTGTTCACCCATGAGAATAAACTCTATGCAGTCAACGAGTCCGATTCTCTTTTCTCCGCTGCGTTGATTCATAGATCCCCTGAAGAGCATTCCTACGCCCGAGCATTGGCCATCGCTCAGGACGATGCTAAAACCCTCATCATTTGCATGGATCTCTGCGGTTTTAATACCGACTTGATCGACGAAGTAAAGGAAGCGATATCTCGAAAAACGGGAATTAAACCGGAAGCGATACTCATCAATGCATCTCATACGCATTTTGTTCCAGGCACGCAACAATGGCTGCCTTGGGCACCACATAACCGCTACCCTGATGTAAATTACATGGAAAAAGTTGTCAAACCAGCGATGATAAAGGTAGGCGTTGAAGCTGCAAATCAACTTTTTCCTGCGGAGCTATCCTTCGGCCGAGGAACAACTGCCATCGGTAGAAACCGAAGTAACAAAGGGAATCCTGAACCCTATGACAATGCCGTCGACGTCTTGAAAGTCGAAAGTAAAGATGGGAAAAAACAAGCGATTTTAGTGCTAACAGGCTGTCACCCCGTCTATGGAACCAAGGGCATTCGGCATTTTACTATTAGCAGTAATTATCCTGGCTTCATGCGGAGCAAATTGGAACAGCAGGCACAGGTCCCTACAATGGCACTCTTCATGCAGGGATGTGCTGGCGACATCAACCCCATTGATGAACCTGAAATTTCTGGGGCTCAGTTAGCTGACGACGTTAAAAAGGTTTTAGCGTCTTCGATGACCCAACTTACAGGAACTATTCGACATCGCATGGATTCGCTATTGATCCCAACCCAACCATGGGATAAGCAGAAAATCGAAGCGTTTCAACGGGAAAATAGCGCACTAGGCCCCCAAATGGAGCCGGAAAGAAATGTCGCCTGGGCTAAATTGATGTTAAATCACTATGAAAATGGGACCATGCCCAAACACATGCCGATTTATATCCAAACCATCGATATCGGGCAATGGAAGCTGATTGGTTTATCGAGGGAAGTGGTTACCGAATACAGTTTAGCTATTAAGAAAATATGGCCCGAAAAACTGGTCTCCGTGGCAGGTTACTGCAACGACGTTTCGAGCTACCTGCCCGCTGAAAGACATTTACGCACAAAGGTTTATGAAGGCGAAGGATCTTATTTTTGGTATGGTATGCCGTCGCCCTTCCCCTATGATGTGCTTGATCAGGTGGTAAACAGAATCAAAAGTTATTCGAACTGAAATCAGATTGGATATACGATAGTGTAATCAGTGATCGTTGATTCAAATACTTTGCATCAACACACAAATTTTTATGAAAAAGTTACTGATAACGTTAATAATCTGTACCAGCACTATCGCTCTTAAAGCCCAATTCGGAGTAAGTTACCACCAAACCGCCCATCCTTTTGTGGGTTTCAATTACGAATTTGTCGACCGATTTATGCCCGAATTACGGTTCGGAATGGACAACCATATCGATCATATGTCGGTGGAAGCGGTCGCCACATTTCAATTCATCGATAAAGAGGAAGTGGAAGTATATGCCGGTTTAGGGGGCAGGGCTAATAATAGGCCTGGACTCGTAGCTCCCATCGGTATACACGCTTTCCCCTTTACCAAAAAGAATTTCGGATTCCACATCGAAGTGTGCCCTATCATTTCGGAACACAGAGACACCCCCCATATACGTGGTAGCTGGGGAATACGGTACCGATTTAAACAGTGATACCTTTATTAACATTAGAGGTATAATATCCAACTAACAGATAGTAAACCCGTCAGACACCGAGCTTTTCCTGACGGGTTTACTATTTTTGAACTATGAAATATTTGGCTCGCATCATTTTACTCATCGCGCTTTTTGCACCTGGGAGAATTTTGGCGCAATCCTCTCCCAATATCATCTTCGTCTTAACCGATGACCTAGGCTATGCAGATTTAGCTTGTTACGGTCATCCTTCCATTAAGACTCCCTTCCTCGACAAAATGGCTGCTAATGGCGTAAAATGCACTAACTACGTAGTTGCCAGTCCTTCGTGTACCCCGTCCCGCGCAGGCCTATTGACGGGGCGTTATCCCAGCCGTTTGAACTTACCCTCTCCCATTCCGCCCGGATCACCCCGCGGACTGGCCGATGCTGAGGTAACCATTGCCGAAATGCTGAGAACAGTGGGTTACCGAACAGCCATGATTGGCAAATGGCATTTGGGGGATTCCAAACCCGAACATCACCCCACCGCACAGGGTTTCGATTCCTATTATGGGTTATTGTATAGCCACGACTATAAGCCTCCCTACGTGCAGACCGACACTATCATGAAATTATACCGGAATCGGACCCCTGAAATTTACCGTCCCGATGATGCTTCCCTTACAAACCTCTATACGAAAGAAGCAATAGCCTATATTGAGAAACAAACGAAAGACAAACCCTTTTTCCTATACTTGGCGCATAACATGCCCCACTTACCGCTGGCTTCACCGAACCATTGGAAAAATCGTTCGGAAGCGGGTCCCCTTGGGGATGTCGTAGAAGAACTGGATGAAAGTTTAGCCGAAATATGGAAAAAGTTGGAGGAAAAAGGGTTAGCTGACAATACCCTGTTTTTCTTTTCTAGCGATAATGGCCCATGGATATACTATCCTGAACGCATGGCTGGTGACGGATTTACTCGCCGGTGGCATGTCGGCTCAGCGGGAGTATTCCGAGGGGCTAAAGGACAAAGTTATGAGGGTGGGCATCGGGTACCGTTTATTGTGTATTGGAAAGACAAGGTAACCGGTGGCCGAACAATTACGGATTTAATTAGCAACCTAGATGTACTTCCTACCTTGGCAGAATGGACTGGTGCACCCCTTCCTGAAAATCGTACGCTCGACGGTGAATCCGTTGCCTCATTACTAACCGAGGGTAAAAGAACTACACCGCACAAGGATTTATATTATGTCAATAATGGTACCCCTGAAGCTGTCCGGCGTGGACCATGGAAATTCCGCAGTATAAAAAGTCAGGTCAACGGCGTAACAAAGGTGGAAGAAGAATTATTTCATTTAGGCCATGACCCATCCGAACGGGAAAATCTCCTTGATGATAATCGTGAAAAAGCCGAAGAACTAAGACAACTTTTGGCCGCTTTCCCAGGAAATACCGAAAACTGAACAACAAGATCGTCCAATTCTGAAACAGGGTAAGGTATCATATAGTAAAAGATTTTATAGTTTAGATGGCGCTGGAAAGAACCTGGTGATTGATCATTGAACACGATTCTTAAAGCCATAAATGATTCAAGCGATTAACAGCCATTGTGTAGCAGCATGATAAGAATGGCTGTCTTCATCGCACTCTGTTCCACTCTATTCCAAAATTAAGGTAGACCCAACGGATTGGTTAACAAAAAAAAGAAGAAAACTTGCCGTTGTTTAACCTTAGAAAATTTCAGCATTTTCCAAACCGTGGAGTATTCATGAAATCCTATCTATTCCCTATTGGAATACCTATTTTTTTTAAGGTTTTGAAAATTTGGGTGAAAGTGAAGATCTTTTTTTGCCCAGATAAAAAAAATTTGAGAAAACACTAAGGGGAAAACGGGAGTCGTGAGTCCTATTATAAAACGACCTTAACCGTATGACTGATTACCTGCCCGATACTGACATGGGTAACTCGCTGGAAACACCGTTGCCAATTGATACCGATCGGCGCGAAGATCCGGAGTTATTTCTCCAAAAGGTCTTTGAAAGAAACCCACGAGAAGGTATGGATATCCTATTCCGCACCTATTATGGTCCTCTTTGTAGTCATGCTGTCCGTTTTGTGTATTCGAAGCAAATCGCTGAAGATCTAGTGAGCGAAGTGTTTTTTCAGTTTTACCGAACACGAGCTTATCAAGACATTCGAATTTCATACACCCGTTATTTATTTCGTTCGGTACGCAATGAAGCTTATTCTTATTTAAGCCGGGAATTCGGCCGAACAACCCTCCTGGAATCCTATATTGACCAAGAACAACTTCCGAGCGCTGAGCGTCCAGATACGGACTTGCACTACAATCACCTTTACCGGAAAATAAATGAGCTGGTCGCAAGTCTACCCAAGCAGTGTCAGAAAGTATTTTTATTGAGTCGGTTTGAAAGTAAGAAGTACCAGGAAATCGCCGATGAGCTGAATATTTCGCCTAAAACGGTGGAGGTACATATCTCAAAAGCACTGAGGCATTTGCGGCTTCATTTAAAGGGTGAATGGTTGGCCTTGTTCCTTTTTTTCATTCACTAAACACACTTAATAATCTCTATACCACAACGAGAAAGGCATCACAATCACTTTATGGATTCACCGATTACTAAACAACTAGTCTTTGCCTATTTGTCGGGTCACACCACTCCCATCGAAACACAGCAGGTGGAGGAGTGGCTCCGTGATCCAGAAAACCAGGAAATCTTTTACCACTATGTATTACTTTGGGAGAAAACACATCCTCAATTCACTCCCGACCAAGAACAAGCGCTACGAAATTTTTGGCAGAAAATAGAAGACGGAGATAATCAGGACAAGCCTGCTCATAGGAGCCTCCCAAGAGAAATAGTTGATCATCCGCGACACAGAGGTCGTCGTTGGGCAAAACTCACAACGGTAGCTGCTTGTGTGCTCTTATTCGTCAGTTTGGGCTGGTTGAAACGAGATAACCTATTGTATAAAACCATTCAAACTAACTTCGGTGAAATCACGTCTTGCCAGTTACCGGATGGCAGTAAGGTAGTACTCAATGCTAATTCTTCACTTCGTTGGTCACGCCTCAGCTTTCATCAGGAAGTCAGAGAGGTATGGTTGAACGGGGAAGCCGAATTCTCGGTAGTTCACACACACGATCAAAAACCCTTTATTGTTAAAACGGCTAAAGATTTTCAGGTTGAAGTATTAGGCACCGAATTTTCATTATTCAGTCGCGAACGCGGTGCCAAAGTCGTATTAAACAGTGGAAAAATTCGAGTCAATTTTAAGAAGGACGGCCAACCGGCTCAGATTACGATGAATCCAGGTGAATTATTAACCCTCGACCAAGAAGGCGCTGTGCAGCTCCAGTCGACGGACACCCCAGAAGATCACCTTGCATGGCGGGAACAACGATTCGTATTCGACGGCACTCCCATTAGTGAAATTTGCCATTTACTTGAAGAAAATTTCGGGGTCATCGTACGACCTGCCCATCCCGAAATAGGGCAAAAAACGATTTCCGGAAATTTTAAAACGGAAACGAGTGATGCATTGATACAAGTCCTTGAGGAAGTATTTGACCTCGAGGTATCTAAGGTACAAGATACGCTCTTACTGAAGGAGAAATAAGCCTTACCCAATTTACAACCCAATTAACATCATGAAGTTATTTACAATTCCATTACGTTCTCGCTTACTTATGAAGCTCATCATCGGTATACTGGTGATGGGGTACACAAGTCAGGTTGTAGCGCAACATCTGGCTTACACCAGCCCCTATCAAAATAAGGGTTCGAGTGCTAAAGAAACCAAGCTTAAAAGTGCTCTTCTAACCTTACAACAACATTACGGTGTCGAAATCTTATTTGAAGATCGACTGGTAGATCCTGTATCCATCCACTTGCGAAATATTGACTTTCAACGATCTTTTGAAAAGAACCTGGATCAACTACTTGAAAATACCTCTCTTACGTTTAAGAAAATCAGAAGTAATACCTATATCATTTCCTCAAAGTCCAACTCACCCAAACAAAATAGGAAAACCACTTTAGTGACGGAAATGGCCGATGTAGATACGTTCCAAGTCGCATTATCGGTGCCCTCAGAACAAATCGACACTGAGTTGATCATTGAAAAAACGGTTCGTGGGAAAGTTACCGACCGTACTGGAGAACCTCTTCCCGGTGTGAATATAGTGATACAGGGAACCCAAATCGGTACAACTACTCAAACCGATGGTTCCTATTCCTTGGTTGTACCCGATGATAACAGTATGCTGATCTTCTCCTTTGTGGGTTATACCACTCAATACGTCACGGTCGGCACACAGACCTCCATTAACATTACGCTGGAAGAGGACCAGAAAACCCTCGAAGAAGTCGTGGTGGTGGGTTATGGAACAATGAAAAAGAGTGACCTAACAGGATCGGTTAGCACCGCCAATCTCGAAGCTTTCAAAGAAGCACCTAACACTAATATTCTTCAATCCATAAAGGGAACTATTCCTGGTTTACAAATTGGACAAACCAATCAAGCAGGAGCCGAACCCTCCATACAAATCAGAGGGAGGAATACTATTAATGGAAACCAGGCAGTATTAATCGTATTGGACGGTATCATCTACAATGGCAGGTTAGGCGACATCAACCCGGCAGATATTGAATCGTTAAGCGTGCTTAAGGATGCAAGCAGTAAGGCTATATATGGTGCACAAGCGGCAAATGGGGTCATTTTGATCACAACGAAAAGTCACAATAAGACTGAAAAACCTACCATTACCTATACCACTTACCTAGCTACGCAAAGTCCTACATCTTCGATGCGTTTGAGGAATGCGGAAGAAAAAAAGCAGATAATCAGAGACATTTATTATAAAAATGCCTATTTAGGTCCCGACTACAAAGAGCCCAATCCCAATTGGGACTTCAATCAAACCGAACTCGTTCCTGAAAATTTAAAGGGTATCCAGGATGGTGTAGATTATGACTGGTGGGGCGCACTTACAAATCCAGGATTTCTTACCGACCACGCATTGACGGTAAGTGGCAACACGGAAAAAACCAGCTACTATTTATCGGGGGGCTTCACCAAACAGAAAGGTTTTCTCCTTAATGATCATTATAAAAGAAGTTCGGTCCGAATCAACCTCAGTACAGACATAACCGACTGGTTCACAATTGGAACCACAAGCTTCGGATCATTTACAGACTATTCTGGGATATACCCCAATATGGGATCCATGAAACTTACGAGTCCCTTTGTAACCCCAAAAGATGAAAATGGGGAATACATCATCTACCCTACAGGGGCAACGAATATTATAAATCCCTTCTTAACAGCTCAGGCCGACAATAAAGACACAAAAAACAGATTCAACGGCACATTTTATGGTATACTAAAAGCTCCAGGTGTCAAAGGCCTTGAATATCGACTCAACTTTAACAACAATTTCATTACCGAACATTATTTTAATGCAAACCGCTATGACGCCAATCTTACAGGAGCCGTTACCAAAGTCAATCAAAAACGCATCGACCGTACCCTTGACCATATCCTAAGCTACGACCGTCGTTTCAACGATCATGGTATCTCAGCAACTTTGGTTAGCGGATATCGTAGCAATGAGTTTGAATCTACGAATGCCAGTGGCACGAACGTCACCAACATTTCTCTTTCTTATAACAGTCTTGAACAAGCTACCATCCAACAAATAAATTCCGATGCCTGGGAGGAGACCTTCCAATATCAGATGGCTCGTTTCAACTATAATTTCAAGAACACCTACATATTCACCGGAACCCTTCGAAGGGATGGATACAGTGGTTTTTCCAAAAATCATAAGTACGGATTATTCCCATCCGTTGGCGCGGCATGGGTATTAACCCAAACTCCATTCATATCGATCCCCAAGGTAGACCTGATAAAATTAAGGGCTAGTTATGGTGTGAACGGTAATATGACCAATCGCTATTCATCCCTGGCTAGAGTGAGTACGGCCAATGAATCGCGTTATGTCTTCGGAGGAAGCGGCACAGCGATCGGTCAATCCATGGCCTCACTAGCCAATAACAATTTACGTTGGGAAAGATCCAAAGGTTTAAATATTGGTCTAGATTTCGGTATGTTTAATAATCGTATTGGCGGTAATGTAGATTATTATCGAACTACTACAACTGACCTGCTATGGAACATCGTTATCCCTGAAATCACCGGATTTTCGAGCATTGCCAGTAATATAGGTGAAATCCGAAATAATGGTTTGGAGGTGATGTTCAATGCTACGGCGGTTTCCACGAAAAATTTCGAATGGGATCTAGCTTTGAATTTCTCCACCAACCAAAACAAAGTGATCACCTTGCTGGGAGAAGACAAGGACGGTGACGGAAAAGAAGATGATCTCCCGGGTAGTGGATTATTTATCGGAAAATCAATTGGTACCATTTATCACTATGAAATAGCAGGAATTTGGCAGTTAAACGACGAAATCATGGCCGGTTATTACCCTGGCGCCTACCGTATTGTGGATCAAAATAACGATGGGCAAATAACGGCTAATCACGATCGAGTCTTCTTAGGCCGAACTGAACCTGCCTATACCTTTGGTGTCCAAAGTGAAATGAGGTACCGAGGTTTTACATTTCGCTTGTTCGTCAACTCGATACAGGGTGGCAAAAATGGATATCTCGGTGCTAACCCACCGGCTAACGTACAATCTACCGGGAATTTCGCAAACCTGAACACCTTCAATTACGACTTGTGGTCGGTTAGTAACCCCAACGGGAAATACGCCATCGGTTGGTCGGTTCCCCAAATTAACCCTACCCCCTACTATTCCAGAACGTTTGTACGACTACAAGATATCGCCCTCAGCTATCAATTGCCTAAATCGGTTCTCGAAAAAATTAGCAGTCAAAGAGCGAAAATCTTTGTCAGTGGTAAAAACCTTTTTACCCTCACCAAATGGGACGGTTGGGATCCTGAAACAGGTCAAGGGGTTCACAGCGATGCGTACCCCGTATTGAAATCAGTATCGGCAGGAGTTGAATTTAGCTTTTAAGTGAAATAACCATGAAATCCTTTAAAACCTATATAGTAGCCTTTTTTGTATTATGGGGCTTTTCCGCTTGTGATGAAAAACAGTTGGACGAAAAACCGCTAGATTTTTTCAGTCCGGAAAACAGTTTCGTTACCTATGAAAATTATCAGTCCGGACTCACCGATTTATATGCCCGGGTTAGGAATATCCTCTATGCTGGTACAGAATACAAGCCTTATTTGACTGCTACCGACATAGCTCACGACGGTCGCTACCAATTAACAGCGCGCTTTGGAGGCCACACCAATTATCTAGTTCCAACGAACAGCGATGTCCTATTACATTGGAGAAGTTGGTATAAGATCGTCAGTAATGCCAATACAATAATTGCACGGGTTGCTACTTCAAATTTGACAGAAGATCAAAAGAAAACTATAGCGGCAGAAGCCATGTTTTTCAGAGCCTTCGCGTATAAATTCCTAGTATACCTATGGGGAGATGTTCCCTTGGTAACCGAAGAGGTAACCGAGCCAAGAACAGATTTTACCCGCACGCCAAAACAAGAGATTTTCAGGCAAATGATCGAAGATGCTACTTTTGCAGCCGAAAACCTACCTTCGATTGATCAGGTACCTGACGGAAAAATCGCTAATCTTGTTGCGTACCAACTGCTAGCTGAAGTATATATTTCCACCGGGGAATATGATAAAGCCATTGCGGCAGCAACCGCGGTTATAAACGACCCAAATACCAGCCTAATGCAAGGGCGTTTTGGCAGCATGGCGAACCAAAAACCCGAAGATAAATATTTAAAATTCACTCAACCGGGAGATGTTTATTGGGATTTATTTCGCGTAGGCAATCAGCGTCGAAGTAGTGGAAACCGCGAATCGCTTTGGATCATCCTTTATGAGATTGATGTTCCCGGGGGAATTCTGGAATCCTCTGGCGGTTATGGACATTTCCATACGCTTGAACGCGTTGCCGGACCTGTACCCTGGATTACCTTAAAAGACCCTGATGGAGAAGAAGGCGTTACAGGCCTCCCCATGTCCGATTACAATACTGGGGGTGCCGGCGTTTCGTTAATGATGAATACCGATTTTTTCCTTTACGACCTATGGGAAAGCGATTGGGATAATGATATTCGGAATGCTCCGCATAATATAGTCCGGGATTTTATATATACTAATCCTGCTTCCGCATGGTATGGCAAAAGTGCCATCGAAAATCCGGGTTCAACCTTAAAGGAACAACCCTGGAGATGGTACCCTCACCCCTCAAAAATTACCACTCCCCATCAACATCCAGACGGGGTATATGTGGACAAGAGTCAAGGAACGATTAAAACAACCGCCGGCGCTTTGTATCGAGATCGATACGTCATGAGACTGGCAGAAACCTATCTATTGCGTGCCGAAGCACATCTCTTAAAAGGAGATCTGGCTAGTGCTGCTGCTGACATCAACGCAGTTAGATCGAGATCCAACGCCAACCCTATCTCCCCAGATCAAGTCACGTTGGACTATATTCTGGATGAAAGAGCAAGGGAGCTTGTTTATGAAGAGCCTCGTAGAATTACCCTACACCGAACCGGTAAATTGGTCGAAAGGGTAAGAAAATACAATTCCCTAAATAAGGATGAAATCAAGGATTATCACGGGCTTTGGCCTATTCCATTTAATGAAATAGAAGCAAATAAAGATGTAGTTTTAGAGCAAAATCCCGGTTATTAATGCGTAGCTACTATTTATTTACTTTATTGCTTGGGTTGTTGGTCGTTCAGAAAAGTCTAGCCCAGTCGTTTCAAAATCACGCTGAAATTCGAAATAAAAAGGGTACTCCTGTCCTATTCATCAATGGGCAGGAGGTACCCCCTTTTGCTTACCTATCCTACCTTGGCAAGCCCGAGTACTATCGGGAAATGAAGGATGCAGGCATTGAAATCTTCTGTGTACCTGCTTACCTCGGTGATCAAGGCATTAATTCTACATCGGGTATCAAACCCTTTCGCCCGTCTTTTTGGAAAGGAATAAACCAGTATGACTTTTCGGTTGTTCAAAAGGAATTTGAAGATTTAGTCCAGGTGAAGCGAGATGCCAAAGTCCTCATAAGAGTACACCTGGACCCTCCTATCTGGTGGGAGAAGCAAAATCCGGATGAACTGTGTCGCTTGCCCTCTGGGGAAAGTTATCGGGTTAGCTTTTCCTCTCAAAAGTGGCGAGCAGACGCAGGCCAGGCGCTAATAGCGTTGCTCGATTGGCTTCGTAAATCGGAATACAACAAAAACCTAATTGGAATTCACGTGGCCGGTGGATTTACGGAAGAATGGTTCTTTCATTATGCCACGCATTTCCACGATCTTAGTCCAGCTCGTAAAAGACACTACCAAAGCTGGTTACGCCAAAAATACAACAACGACCTCCCCACTTTGCAAAAGGCTTGGAGCGATCCGAATGCCCGCTTCGAAAACGCCGAACCCATTGATATAAGTGGTAAAAAACCGGGAAATGCTATACGAATGACAGGGGTCAACCCCCAATTGGACGACACCTTTGAATTTCACGGTCAAATCATGTCCGACAATATCGCCTATTTTGCAGCCTTGGTGAAAAATGAGAGCCAAAGAAGATTGTTAACTGGCGCATTTTACGGCTACCATCTCTTTGTCCATGACCCTAGAAGAGGCCATGGTAACCTAGCCCAATTATTGCAATGCAAAGATTTGGATTACCTTTCCAGTCCCAACGATTACCGCCGGGAAGTCGGCGTCGACTGGTTACCCATGGCTGCGATACGCTCCGTTCAACATCATGGAAAACTCTGGCTTGCGGAAAATGACACTAGAACCACGTTGACAACCCTCCTTCGTGAAAAAGCGCCCCATGTGGTTCCCGAGAAAGGAGACTGGTACGACAAAGGGGTTTGGCTAGGCCCAAATGACCTTTTTACATCCCGGGAACTTCTATGGAAAAATGCCGCACGTATGTTGGCCTATGGATACGGAGGTTGGTGGTTTGACATGTGGGGGGGCTGGTTTAGCGACCCTGAAATGCTCGAAATTTTCAACACCTCCCAACAACTCTATCGAGAATCTATTGGCCAAACCCAAAACGCAGTCTACCATCCGGAAGTCGCAGTCGTGGTTGATGAAAAACTACAATTTGCCGACGACACCTACGGACGAATTACGGGGTCGATTCTCGCAAATCGTTACCCGCTGGGACAAGCGGGCACTTCCTTTGATATCTATCTTAGAGAAGACTTACCCACCCTGTTGGAGAAAAATTACAAGGTCGTCTGGCTTTTGGGAATATTCGACCCCACGCAGGGTGAAAAGAAAACGTTTGAACGCTTAAAAAATCAAACTCCTTACACATTGGTTACTCAACAAGATGGCACACAGCTGTATTCATTTGCACAGCCTTTGCAGCATCATCCCGATCGTGTGCGCTGGTCCAGCGCTCAACTCCGCGAAATTTATAAAATGGCAAAAGTTCATGTTTTCTCCGATCAAGATGACATCGTATATGCGGGAAATGGTTGGTTGTCGATTCATCTTTCGAAAAGTGGTTCCCGGGTCATCGAACTACCTTCCCACTGGACACTCCGAAATGTTAAAACTAAAAACAATGAACCCTTCACCACGAATCGCCTGAATATTGAAGGTGCCAAAGGAGAAACCTTTTTGTACAAAGTGCAGTGAGTGTAATGATAAGCTTGGAAATAATAACAAAAAAACGACCTTTTTAGGTTTTTTAATCAATAGCCAACCCCTTAACATCGTCGAATCTACTAATCATGCATAGGAATTTCATTTCACTAATTTTTGCATTAGGTTGCTCCTTAGCCGGACAACTATTCGCTCAAAATAGTCCGAACTCGCCCTTAAAGCTATCCACCCCTCACATCGAATTGAGTTTTTCTCCCCAAGGAGAACTCTTAGGGATCGTTTCGGGCAATAAACAAATCGCCGGGCGATCGGAGGGATTGTGGGAAATTTCAGCACTAACCAGGGACGGAAAATCCATTGAAATTAAACCTGAGCTTTTTAAAAAATTTGAAAGCAAACGCACTGAACCGCAAACATTGGAACTAACTTGGTCCCAACCAACCGGACTGAACAACTTGGTTGTGACGGCAAAAGTTGCAGTAAAGGAATTAGATAGCCTCTCCTATTGGGATTTTACCGTTGAAGGTTTCCATGGACTGGCTTTAGAAAGTGTACGGTATCCCATCATTTCAAAAATCGAAGCCGATCCGAGTTCCTTTCTAGCTACCCCCAATTGGATGGGGCACCTAATGAAAGACCCGCTAGCCCTACTCAATGCTCGGGGTAATAAAACCTACCGTCTGGTTTATCCGGGAGGTATGTCGATGCAGTTTCTTACCGTTTACACACCCCAACGTTCAGGGATCTATTTCGCCTGTAATGACGCTGATTCTTTTCAAAAAGATTTTGTATTAAAGCTAAATACAGCGGGAGACCTCACCTACCACACGATCAGTTTACCGGAATATTCATTTGAACAAAACTCTTATGCTATTCCTTACCAAACCGTAGTAGGCGTACACCATGGCGATTGGTTCACTGCTGCCGAAATCTACAGAGCTTGGGCTATAAAACAAGCCTGGACTCAAAACAGTCGATTAAAAAACCGCGTAATTCCGGAATGGCTTGATAAGACAGCCCTCTGGATTTGGAATCGAGGTCGTGCACATGAGGTTCTGACGCCCGCAATTCATGCCCGTGAAAAGCTGGGATTGCCCGTGAGTGTACTTTGGCATTGGTGGCACCGATCGTCATACGATGACACCTTCCCTGATTACCTCCCGCCCCGCGACGGTAGCAATCGTTTCATCCAGGAAGTTGCAAAGGCAAGGGATAAACAAGTTAACGCCATCGTTTATATGAACCAACTTCAATGGGCTAAATCTACCCCATCTTGGACAGCCGAAAATGCTATTTTAAGTGCTGCTAAAAATCGGGACGGATCGACCACTGACCACGTATACAATATTTTTACTGGAAAATCCCTAACCAATATGTGCATTGCCACCGAAACCTGGCGGAGAAAATACACCAGTTTGGCCGATTCCGTACTGAACCACTATAAGGTAAGCGGCATTTACATGGATCAGGCATGTTTGAGCAGAATGTGCTTTGATCCGTCACACGGCCACCCATTGGGAGGAGGAAATTACTGGATGCAGGGCTCGGGACAACTCACCCAGGATGTGCGAAATGTGACTAGTCAGGACCAGAAAGGTAAGATTACCCTTTCTGGAGAAGGCGTAGGTGAGTCCTGGTTACCCTACCTTGATGCATTTCTAGCCCTCCAAGTTAGCATGGAGCGCTATGCGGGCGTTGGCGCTGAACCCATTCCCCTTTTCCAGGCGGTATACCACCCTTATGCCGTCATATATGGTAACTATTCATCCCTGCTCAAGCCTCCCTACGATGAAATGTGGCCGGCAGATCAACGTCCTGCGGATGCACTAGAACTTTTGGAAGTAACCTATCAAAAACAATTTTTGATGGAACAAGCTCGCTCCTTTGTTTGGGGCATGCAACCCATGCTGTCAAACTACAAACCCGAGCTTGAAAAAACCCGAGCCAAGGGAATGCGATTCCTTTATAGCCTTGCTAAGATCCGGCACAAAATGAAAGACTATCTCCTCTATGGTGAAATGAAGCAAAACATAGCAATCGACCTACCGATGCAGAAAATTGGTATCTCAAAATTATCCATATACGCCGGACAAAAAGACAAGGTAACTCATTATGAAAAAGCTTATCCTACCCTTTATTCATCCGTTTGGCGCACGGAAAACGGCCGACTAGGGATTGCACTTGCCAATATTGCCGATAAAGATGAACAAATTCCTATCCGACTTCGTCTCCAAGACTATGGAGTAAATCAAAACAAAAGCGTAGTTTATTTAGTAACGGATAACAAACGCAAAAAACTAACGGAAACAACTGGTAATCAGCTTGACATTAACGTAACAGTACCAGCGATGACGCCTTTATTCATAGAGATAGATACAAAATAGTACGCCTTAACCGCGATGTTAAATCTGTATTCAACCTGTAATAATACTTCAATTTTATAATAGAATTTTCCATTCGTTTTAGAAATGGAAATGATTTAATGGTACATTTGTTTTGTGAGTCAAAACCAGTTATTCCTAAACCGGTTTTAAGGAATTTTGTATGATCGACTACGCAGAACATAGTGACCAGGTATTAATGGAGCTTGTGAAGGAAAGTGATCAGCAAGCGTTTACGGAAATCCATAATCGTTATAGCGGAGTGCTCTTTGTTCATGCATTTAGGATGTTGGACCAAGAGGAAGAAGCAAAGGATTTGGTGCAGGATTTATTCACCAACCTTTGGGTTCGAAGACATGAAATTTCTTTAAATGCAGCCTTATCTTCTTACCTTTATACGGCCATACGGAATCGGGTGTTGGATGTCATTGCTCGAAAAAAAACCGAAGAAAAATACCTTAAATCACTAGCTCATTTTCTAGAAGAAGGGGAGTCGATTACCGACCAGGAAATTCGGAGAAAAGAATTAAGTGCATTGATAGAAAGGGAAATATCGCTGCTACCGGCTCGGATGAGACAGATATTCGAAATGAGCCGTAAGAAAAATCAGTCGTACAAAGAAATTGCTGAACAACTTAATATCTCTGACACAACCGTAAAAAAGCAAGTCAGCAATGCATTGACTATACTCCGGAAGAAGATCGACACGGCCTTCACCCTTTTTCTTTCCCTCTAATTTTTTTTTGCTTTCATCTACTACCTAAGCGGCCTTTGTCCGTCCTATACTAAACGGATCTCAAATCGCTAGGATCATGCAAGAAATGAAAGCGAGGGAATTATTGCGAAAATATAAAGAAGGAACACTTACGGATGACGAAAAAGTGTTACTCGAAAGTTGGTATCTCGCTTATGCACGATCGAAAAATCTAGGTGCTAAGAAGGAAGATTTGGAGAACTACCTCTCGCGAGTTAAACCGCCGTCAGTTGCGCAGAAACGGGAAATTAACTTTCCTTTTTTACGTCTTGCCGCTGCCGCATCACTGGTTTTCATCTTAGGGATATTTATTTTTCGATGGGTAAAACCCGATGAAATCACCACCGAAGCCACTTACCATGCCCTGGAAGACATTCCCCCTGGTGACAATAGAGCGCGGCTAACCTTAGCGAATGGCTCCTCTATTTTTTTGGAAAAAGCCTCCAATGGCGTACTGGTGAAAGAAGGTAATTTGGAAATTATTAAGACCCACGACGGAGAAATTGTTTATAATCTGGTCCATAAAAATCCCGAGAATTCGGCTACTCTAGCCTACAATAAAATTGAAACACCCAAGGCTGGGCAATACCAGGTGGTATTACCGGATGGCACTCGAGCCTGGTTAAATGCAGCATCCTCCATAAGATTTCCATCCGTATTCCCAAAAAATCAGCGATTCGTCGAAATTACCGGTGAAGTGTTTTTTGAAGTAGCTAAATTAACAAATGGTAAAAAACCCGTCCCTTTTACGGTACAAACCTACCACCAGGAAATAGATGTTTTGGGAACCGTATTTAATGTGAACAGCTATAAAGACGAAGATGCGATCAAAACCACTTTGATTGAGGGAAGTATTCAAATCAAGATGAGAACCAATCCAAAACAGAACGTCATCTTGAAACCCGGACAACAAGCTCAATTGATTACCAAAACAGAAATATCAAGATCCGAAAAATCAGATATCAAGGTATTAAATGTCGACACCGGACCGGCAACGGCGTGGAAAGAAGGCTATTTTTCCTTCGATGGCGTCAGTTTGCCAGAGCTAATGCGTCAGTTGGCAAGATGGTATAATATGGAGGTCATTTACGAAAATCCGGTAAGTGATTTCGAATTCGTCGGTAGGATCGAACGGAGTACCCAACTATCCAATGTGCTCAAAGTACTCGAGCTCGGTGGAGTAAAATTCCGGGTAGAAAAAAATAAAATAATTGTCAATGGATAAAATCAAATGAACCAAATTCTTAAACCCATTAACTCCAAGAGCCTATGAAACAGCTATTCACTTAACCCAACCCAATTTTAAAAAGAAGCTAAAAATAAGCCGCTTCAGATGCGACCTGAAACGGCTTGTGTTCAGGCTACTCCGTTGCACAAAAATCGTGCAAATAATTACATGAGATGAACGTAAAAATCTGGATAACCTAAAACATTACAAAAGTATGCAACTTTTCCCACGTAGGAAAGAACCGTATATACCAAATCGTTCTTTCCTCAAAATACTATTGGCCATGAAGTTGACGGCCCTACTATTATTGATTGCATGTGTGCATGTTTCGGGCAACGGTTTTTCGCAGAAAATCGTACTTTCTGCAAAAGATATGCCCCTGTCAAATGTATTCAAATCGATCGAACAACAAAGTGGATACACATTTTTCTACGACAATCGCGTGATCCGGGATGCCGATCACGTGACCGGCGATTTTCAGGGGAATTCCCCTAAACAAATCCTGGATGCTGTGCTGAAAAATCAATCATTAACCTATGAAATTGTTGACAAAATAATTGTCATTAGAAGTAAAGCAAAACCGCCAACCCCGTCAACTAATTCTAGCCAATCGCTCAGACCAAATGTACCTAAATCGAGTCTGCCGGTCTCCGAACGTAAGAAGGAACCCATGGTGGAATTGTCCGAAAAAATGTTGCTCACCTTGATTTCCGAAATTACCGTTCGTGGCGTGGTTAAAGATGAAAAGGGTGAGGTCTTGCCTGGGGTGAGTATCCTGATAAAGGGTACCCAACAAGGAACCGTAACGGGACTCGACGGACGGTTTAACCTCCAGGTACCCGACCAGAATAGTGTATTGGTCTTTTCATTCGTGGGTTATCTGAGTAAAGAAGTACTAGTGGGTACCCAAACCGAAATTTCGCTTTCCCTCGACGTCGATGAAAAAGCGCTTGAAGAAGTGATCGTCGTGGGATATGGCACCCAAAAGAAAGTGAACATGACCGGAGCAGTCGGTGTCATCGAATCGCGAAATATCGAAAATCGACCCATCGCATCCGCCCTTGAAGCCTTGCAAGGGCAGGCAGCAGGCCTCAACGTCGTACGAACAGGCGGGCAACCCGGAAATCAAAGTATCGATTTTAAAATCAGAGGAACCAGTACCTTTACCAGCAACCCCGTGCTAACCATTATCGATGGGGTCCCCTCGTCCCTCGACCGGATCAACCCCAACGACATCGAAAGCATAAGTGTATTAAAAGATGCTGCTTCCGCTGCGATTTATGGAACCCGTGCCTCAGGTGGGGTTATTCTCGTAACGACAAAAAATGGGAAATCAGGTAGCCCACGCATCAGTATCAGTAGCTCTATTGGGTTACAAGCACCCACACGTTTTCCAAAGAAAGTTTCAGCATTGGACCATGCGCTGTTGTCTAATGAAGCCAGAGCTAATGACGGAGCTGGACCTAAATACAGCGAAGAGGACATTGCCCGATTTTCATCCCCTGATTGGAAAGATACCGACTGGGATAGTTATATGTTGAAAAATGGAATTCAAACCAATCAAAACCTCAGTATTTCAGGAGGTAGTGATACGCACGATTACTACGTCTCCTTCGGTTACCTAAATCAAGACGGTATCGTTATAAATACCGGGTATGAACGATTCAACCTACAGTTAAACCAAAATATAAAACTGACAAACCGGCTTAAACTGGGGATAAGAACAGGCTTCATCCCTTCGAAAAGAATCGCTCCGGGCGGAGGAAACCTTTCCAATATGTTATCTTTCGTCGCGGCTGAGCCGAATATTGATCCGGTAAAAACCGAAGATGGTCGATGGCTTCAAAATACCAACAATACAGGGGGAGGAAACCCCATCGCATTGGCATCGGTCGATGGAGGACAGCAAATTCTGAGAAGTAACCGGCTCCAAGGAAACTTCTCGCTGGATTATGAATTACTCCCCAAACTAAAATTATCAGGAATCTATGGGGTGATTTATAACCAGTCACGTCAACGTGACTACCGTAAGAAAGTAACCTTATACCGCCAGGACGATCACGACCAAATAGCTTCCCAGTCGCCGTTTAATTACCTCGACATCAACAATGCATCTGATATCTTCCAGAATATCAACCTCTTAGCCAATTATGAAAAAACCACAGGGACCCACCATTTCACCGTAATGGGAGGTACAACGGCCGAGTGGTTCTACAGTGGCAACGACCGAATATCTACCCGGGATTTCCTAACCGATAACATTTACACGGTCAATGCAGGATCGAGTGACCCCACCATGTGGGATATTTCAGGCGGAGCTTCAGACTGGGCATTGGCATCGGTGATTGCAAGAGCAACCTATGCCTATAAAGGTAAATACCTGCTTGAAAGCTCCTTTCGCTATGACGGCTCGTCCCGCTTCGCTAACGGCTTAAAATGGGGCTTCTTCCCCTCCGTATCCGGGGGATGGATCATTTCCGACGAGGAGATATTTAAAAATGATGTACTGACCTTCTTGAAACTGAGAGCCTCATGGGGTAAGGTCGGTAATCAAAACGTAGGTTTCTATCCCTTCGCAAATACGCTTTCGCAAACAACCTATTATTTCAACGGATCGGCAAGACGGGGGGTAACGACAGGCGGAGCGCCAAACCCCTTACTTACCTGGGAAACAAAAGAATCCTACAATCTGGGTCTTGAAGGTAGCCTTTGGAATAATATCATTGAATTTAGCATCGATGTATTCAAAGAACGCACCTCGGATATCCTACTTCAATTGCCCTTACCCACTACATTTGGTCAACCTGAACCCGTACAAAATGTGGGGATCATCGATAACAAAGGCTGGGAACTTGAGTTAAGACATCGAAAAAGCTTCAAAGACTTCTCGTATGGCGTGGGTATACAGATCTCCGACGCGACCAATAAGGTTATCGACATGGGCGGTGTGAGTCCAAGGATTTCCAACAATACGATTACGGAGGAAGGCCGCCCTATCAATGAATGGTTTGGATGGAGAGCCATAGGGTTCTTCCAAAGTGATGAAGAAGTGGCCAATGCCCCCTTCCAAACTGTAAATACCTCACCGGGAGATATTCGTTACGAGGAAAATGGGGGCGATCCCAATTCAATAACAAGCGATGATCGCGTTAGATTAGGCCGCTCCGACCCTCGGTTCCCCTATGGTATTCGCGCTGATTTAAGCTATAAGAACTTCGATCTGAGACTATTTGGGCAAGGTGTATTGAGTCACTTGGTATGGAATAACGGGTGGACGGCCAATAATTTTGATCGGGAAAACTCGACACTCAGAACCTATCATTTGGACCGATGGACTCCAGAAACCCCCAATGCTAAATACCCTAAAACACGTATGGGCAGTGGAGCCAATCGCAGTGGAATTAACGACTCATTTTCAAGCTTCTGGCTAAAAAATGCAGCCTATTTCCGTCTTAAACACATCGAAATTGGCTACAACCTCCCCACAAGTGTCCTGAATCGACTTAAAATCAAGTCGGCACGCATTCTCCTAAGTGGTGAAAACCTCTTGACCTTCACGAAGTTCCCCGGTTATGATCCGGAAACACCGACCGGTACGTCTGCCCGTCTGGTAGAAAGCAGGTACCCCCTTGCTAAAGTGTACAATTTCGGCCTAAACTTTACTTTTTAAATCTGCAAACCCATGAATACTGCTATAAAAACGATATGCTCCGTTACGATCATCCTAATCATGGGTGCTTGTAACGACTTCCTGGACCGAGTGCCCCTCGATAGCCCTTCCACTGAAACATTTTGGCAAACCCCTGAACAGGCTGAACTCTGGGTAAACAACCTATACAATGGCCTGGGTGATGTGAATGATTGCCGTTTCGAAGCATTTAGTGACGATGCTTTTGGGAGAGCAAGTACCGGTTTGAACAATATCGCCCTCGGTATTTTCGAACCCAATGACCCAGATGTACAGAATCAATGGAATTACCGTAAAATCAGAGAATCGCTCGAATTCTTTGAAAATATTGATCGCGTACCCGGAATTTCCCAGAATCGTCTGAATGAACTTTCCGGACAAGCTAATTTCGTTTTAGCGTACCGCTATTTCCGAATGATGACATTTTATCGAGACATCCCCTTGGTCACACGTCCGCTTTCTGTTGCTGAAAGTGATATACCAAAATCCCCCAAGGAAGAAGTACTCGCCTATATATTAGAGCGACTCGACATGGCTATCAATCAATTGCCTTTGACTTGGCCTTCCAGCGAAGCGGGTCGCATTACCAAAGGAGCCGCTCTTGCCTTAAAAGCCAGGGTCCTTCTTTACAATGAGCGATGGGCAGAAGCCGCTCAAACAGCCAAACAAGTTATGGACCTAGGTATCTATGAACTTCACCCCAACTTTGAAGAGCTCTTTATGGAAGCCTTTAATAACGCTACCAAAGAATCAATTCTGGAAACCCAGTACGCGGAAAATGCTCGTGAACATTCGTTAGGTAGAACATACAACTATCGGAGTATCGACGGCTTTGCTCTAATACAACCCATGAAAGAATTAGGTGAAGCCTTTCCCATGGCTGATGGACTACCCATCGATGAATCTCCTCTCTATAATCCGTCCAACCCCTTTGAGAACAGAGACCCGAGATTTTACGCGACCTTCAATTATCCGGGCAGAACGATGAATGGGATTACCTTCGATCCAATCAATGATCCATTGGATAAATCGTTTACATTCACCTACCTGTTTTATAGAAAGTACGTCACCGATTTCGTTCGCGGCGAAAAAATTAATCTCTACAAAAACTGGTATGTTTTCCGCTATGCGGAAGTACTATTGATGTATGCTGAAGCTAAAAATGAGGCCTCAGGACCTGAGAGTAGTATTTACGATGCCCTCGACCTGCTTCGAAGCAGAGCCGGTATGCCCCCAGTCGATCGAGCCAGGTACTCTACACAGGAAACGCTTAGGGAATTCATTCGCAACGAACGGCGGATCGAACTCGCCGGCGAAGGTCTACGCTATTTTGACATCATCCGGTGGAGAATTGCAGAGGACGTCTTAAATGGGCAGTTTACTAGCATGGAAGTACCCGATTGGCTGCCTTTGATTAATATACACACCCGCGTTTTTCTGCCAAACAGGCATTACGTATGGCCCATTCCCCAAACGGCGATCGACCGAGCTACCCAACTCGAGCAACACCCCGAATGGAAATAATACGACAATAAATTCGAATACGGGTGGCGTATTAGCCCATTTGCTTTGCGCACCCGTATTAACTCTAGTATGTACATCAGAAAAATGCGATTTTATTTAGTTTTTGGGCTATTCTTCCTTTTCAAAGTTCCGTTGCAAGGTCAGGATTTCCTACCCTCTGCCTACCCCGATCGCATCGCATTGACGTTGTCGGCAAACGCTGCAACCGAAATGACGATCAACTGGCGAACGGATACGACCATCCAATCAGGTATCCTGGAATTTTTACCCGCACCCGATGGGCCTAACTTGGAAACGGGTGTTCAAATTCATAGGTCTAGTCCTGAAAAAGTTACAGCTGAAGGAATTTCGGCTCACTGTTTCAATGTGAAATTAGCTGGTCTAAAACCCGCAACGGTTTATGCCTATCGGGTGGGGAGCGAAAACCATTGGAGTGAATGGTTTCAATTTTCTACGGCTGCCGACAGTCCTGAGAAATTCTCATTCATCTACATGGGTGACGTTCAGGCCGAAACACGAGAAAAATGGTCACGCGTTATTCGTCAGGCCTATAAAACCAAACCCGATGCGTCCTTCTATGTGTATGCAGGTGATATCATAAATCGGTCCCATCGAAACAATGAATGGGGCGAATGGCACTATGGTGCTGGCTTCGTACATACGATGACACCCCTGATCGCTACGCCAGGTAATCACGAATACACCCGAAGTCGTGAAGAGAAAGAAGATCTATGCCCCTATTGGAATGCAGGTTTCAATTTCCCATCAAACGGCCCTGCTCCATTGAAGGGGACGGTGTATTACGTCGACTATCAAGGAGCCCGCTTTTTCTCCCTAGACGGCCAGATGATCACCCGGAATGAAAACTTGCGCCGCATACAGTATGAATGGCTGGACAAAGTACTGTCTGAAAGTACCGGATTTTGGAAAATAATCTTAGTCCATCACCCTTTATATGCTACCAGTTCCGGCCGGGACAATAAGGCACTTCGAGAACTATTTGAACCCTTATTTCATAAATATGGTGTCCACCTAGTACTTCAAGGGCATGACCATACCTATGCTCGGGGAACGGTGCCAGATAATCGCAAAAAACCAGTTTATATTGTATCCGTCAGTGGCCCCAAAATGTATAAAGAAGACCCTAACTTAAAATGGCCACAAAAAACGCTTACCAATACGCAATTATTTCAAGTGATTGAGGTAGGTAAAGAAAAACTGCAATACAAAGCTTATACAGTTACAGGAAAGGTTGTGGATGAATTTGAACTCGCGAAATGAGATTCAAAAAGCATTGATTTCCAAAGCCTTACCAAGGTATTAGTAGACAAAATAATGCCCTACAACCCAATGATTCATGCAAAAATTACCCCTTATAAACGGTAGAATAACCTATGGTCTGGTGCTCTTAATAGCAATCTATATCATGGGGGGACAGTCAGAGACGGTAGCCCAAAAATCGCGGGAAAATTACCCACACCCGGTCCAGAACCCTTCATCGCCCTTGATGCTAAAAGGTAACTGGGTGCCTGAAAACCCTAGAGAAATTGATTTTGAAAAGCTCCCAAAAATTAAAGGAGAACATAGCATCGTAAGTGATGTCCGGTATGCCTGGGGAATGAAAGTAAACCAGCACAATTATATCACCTACTACGATGGCCTATTCTGGGTCATGTGGAGCGACGGGCCTGGGAAACAAAGAGAAGGTTACACAGCCAAAGAACACCGCGACGTTGTTCCAGGTCACGATCTTGCCGGTCAATTGGTCTCTTACTCCACCAGTAAGGATGGTATCAATTGGAGCGAACCGCGTGATCTCGCCGGTCCGCCCGATGATGGTCATGGTTGGATCGCAAGAGGATTTTGGATCTACCAAGGTGAGTTGTTGGCACTAGTAACCCGATACGGGGCTCCCAGTTACCGTGGGGATGGACTCCAGCTTCATGCATTCCAACGGGTGAAAGGTCAACCAAAGGAATGGAAACACAAAGGATTGGTGTATGACAACGCCATGAATAATTTTCCGCCAAAGCAAATCCCAAGTGGAGAGTGGATGATGTCACGACGAGACAAAGAAGCCAACGTACACATGATGATTGGAGCCACCCAGGGATTTGATAAATGGGATTCATTTCCGGTGATTAGTTATGCAGGACAAGAATTGGCTGCAGAAGAACCCTATTGGTTTGTTCTTCCTGATCAAAATTTAGTCGCATTTTTTCGGGACAATAAAAAAAGTGGATTCCTCTTCCGAGCCTTTTCTACCGATAACGGCCGTACCTGGAGCCAGCCCGTAAAAACAAACTTTCCCGATGCTGGATCCAAATTCAGTGGGGTAAGACTTAAGGATGGTAGATATGTTTTAGTTTCAAATGCTAATCCGAACAAACGAGATCCCCTCACCTTGGCAATCAGCAAGGACGGTTTGGTTTATGATCAACTTTACTATGTAGTGGGGGGGCGCCACGTCGACTATCCCCATGTATACGAACATGAGGGGTGGCTATATATCGTATTTGCGGGAGCAAAGCAAACGGTAGAAGTCATACGCGTGAACATAGAGAGTCTTAACGCGATGAACATGAATTCCTACCGATAAAGTGACCATCATTTTCAAGGAGAAAAAGCAGTAAATAAGTCCCTAGTCAAATCTCGAAAAATAGTTTAAAAATGTTCAAAAAATCGATACTTACGACGGTGGTAGCCCTGATCTCTATGGGCTTATACGCACAATCAAACCTACCCCATCCGGCCAAAAATCCAGACTCTCCGCTAATGCTCGCCGGTGACTGGGTTCCCGAGGATACGCATCAAATTGATTTTGATAAACTGCCCCGACTACCTGGGTTACACATGGTAGTAAACGATGTAAGGCATCAAATGGGGGTTAATCAGCATAATTATCTCGATTATTACGATGGTAAATACTGGATCATGTGGAGTGACGGTCCTGGTATTGAGGACCGCGTCGGTCAGCGAGTGAAATTCGCGACCAGTACCGATGGAGTCCTTTGGTCGGAACCACGCTATCTGACCCCAAACCCTCCAGGAGCCGAGCGTGCAGGTTTGTATGGCACTCGGTCTGATCGTGGTTTCCGTTACATTGCCCGGGGTTTCTGGCAACGGGATGGAGAATTTCTAGCCCTGGCTTCTCTCGATGAGGCCGCAGGATTTTTCGGTCCAAGCCTTGAGCTCCGTGCTTTCCGCTATGACAAAAAATGGGATCAATGGGAGGATATTGGTGTCGTACAAACCAACGCAATCAATAATTTTTCACCCAAAAAAATCCCTACAGGTGAGTGGATGATCTCCCGTAGAAAACATGATTATACAAAATCAGGTGTTGAATTTTTGGTGGGTGGTATCGAAAGCATTTCGAGTTGGAAATCCTACCCTGTATTAGGCTCGGCCAACGAACTAACGGCCGAAGAACCCTATTGGTGGGTTTTACCCGACAACAATCTGGTAGCACTTTTCCGGGATAACAAGGGTAGCGGTTACCTTTTTCGCTCCTTTTCAACGGATAATGGTCGTACGTGGTCCACACCTGTTCGTACCAATTTCCCTGACGCGCGATCCAAATTTAGTGGAACACGACTCAAGGACGGAAGATATGTACTCGTATCAAATGCTAATCCTAAAAAACGTGATCCACTGGTCTTATCCATTAGCGACGACGGAATTATTTTTAACAAAATGTATTACCTCGTAGGCGGCCGCCATGTGGATTACCCTCACGTCATGGAACATGATGGACATATATTCGTAGCATTTGCCTCCGGAAAACAAACGGTTGAAGTGATCAAAATCCGTCTTTCAGATATCGATTCAATCGAAATGATTCCTCAAAAATAAATAAACCTTAATTGGATTTAATTATTAAGTAATTACCATAACAACATTCTCGCAACCCCAATTGACGGGCTGAAAGTCGCCCAAAACCTTTTCAAATCCTTACTAAAAAATGAATCGTAGGTATTTTATAAAACTCGGGACCTTCGGATCCCTACTCTCCATCGCTGAACTTACTGCCTGTTCAACGAATAAACACCCCATGTTGGATACGGAAGTACTGGTAGCTGGGGGAACCCCGGGAGGTATAATGGCTGCAATAGCCGCTGCCAGGGCAGGCGTAAAAGTTACGCTGGTAGAGTACCACCACCATATTGGAGGATTGTCGACCAGCGGGTTGGGTAAAAGTGATATCGAAAACAAGGATGCAATTGCCGGACTTTTCAAGGAGTTTACCAAGCGGGTTTTGAATTGGTACGTCAACAAGTACGGTGCTGATTCGGAAAATGTCCGGAAGTGTCGGGAAGGCTATTATTATGAGCCATCCGTTGCCGAGGAGGTATTTAACGATATGATAGCCGAGGAGCCCAATATTACCTTACTGACCGGCTTCCAGATTGAACAAGCAGTGGCTAATTCAGGCAAAGTAAGTGAAGTTACATTCCGCAACCGTGAAACCGGTGAAAACCAAACATGGAAAGCAAAAGCCTTTGTCGATGCTACCTATGAAGGTGACCTGTACGCCTTGGCTGGTGCCGCCTACCGACTCGGTAGAGAAAGTAAGGAGGATTTTAATGAACCGCATGCCGGCAGAATTTTCTTCGATTATAACGACAATGTTTTCCTGGAAGGAAGCACTGGCGAAGGTGACCATCGAATACCCGCTTATACCTACCGTCTTTGCCTTACCGACGACCCCACCAATAGTTACATCATGAAAGAACCTCCCAAGGGTTATCGACGTGAAAACTACCTCGCTTATTTTAAGGACCTGGAGGAAGGTAGACTCAGCGGTCCTAAAGTTTTCAAAGAAGGGCATGGCTACTACAAAGCTCATTTCGATACCATGGTAAGGGTCTTTTCTTTTGCCGAAATACCCAATGGCAAATACGATGTCAACACCAATCCTCGCCCCCTGGGCTTCCCCTTCCCCGAAGAAAACTTCAATTATGTGGAAGCGTCCTGGGAACAGCGCGAGAAAGTTTTCCAAAGACACCGAGAATTAGCCCTAGGCCTGCTCTATTTCATCCAAAATGATCCCGAAGTGCCTGAGGATCACCGAAAACTAGCTAACCAATACCACCTTCCCCTCGATGAATTCTCGGACAATGAACATTTCCCTTACCAGCTCTATGTGAGGGAAGCCCGACGGTTAAAAGGAGTGTATACACTAACTGAAAACGACTTGACCCTTAAAGAAGGGGAAGGTCGGACGACCATCTTCGAAGACTCCATTATCGCGGGAGAATTTCCCATCGACAGTTTTCCCTGTTCAAAAGAACCTTCACCCGACAAAAAAGTACTGGAAGGATATATCGGAATGCTCCCAATTCCGGCCTACCAATTACCCTATCGCGTACTAATTCCAGAAACCCTGGATGGTGTTATCGTGCCCGTGGCGGCTTCCACTACCCACGTTGCCTACTCTACCCTTCGGATGGAACCCATGTGGATGGGGGTTGGTCAGGCCGCTGGAACAGCCGCAGCTTTGGCCATAGCCTCCAATACGGAACTTCGAGATGTTTCAGTCGATGAACTGCAAAAACGCCTGCTAGAAAACAACCAAATCCTTACCTATTTCGACGATCTCGACCCTCAGGATAAAGCTCATAAAGCAGCCCAGTATTGGGGTACCAAAGGCTTTTTTGACTCTTATAAGGCTGATTTGCATCAACCCATATCAGGTGAATTGGCCAATAAATGGCTGCGTATCTTTGCAAAAACCATTGGCAGCGAATCAATTGCCACTGTCCCGAATACGGATCAAGTGAACAAGGATGCCTTCATCGAAAGTTTAAAGCTTTTAGTAGATACCGTCCCGCCGGAAGAAAACTGGATCGATGATCGGAATCCCGGAAAACCATACCTCATGAAAGGAGAAGTTTGTAATGCTTTATACGCAGCTTTGACTTAGGAACCAGTGATGATAAAACGAATCTTACAATAATCAAAGATAAATTATTAATTTAGCGGGTTGGAGGTAAATGACAAATCATTTCCGATATGAAACCGCTCTTAAAAATAGTACATACCCAAAAAGATAGGGCTTATCAAATTATGCAGGTGGATGAGCCCTATTTTTTCCCTTCCTGGCATTTCCATCCCGAATATGAAATAATGTTGGTGCTAGAAGGTTCTGGAATTCGCTTTGTAGGCGATAGTGTTGAACGGTTTGAAAAAGGTGATTTGGTTTTCTACGGAGCGAATATCCCCCATCTATATCGGAGTGACCCCCCTTATTACCAAAAGGATTCCCACTTGCGATCACAAGCTAAAGTGGTCTACTTTAAGGAAGATTTTTTAGGGAAAGACTTCTGGGAACTGCCCGATATGATCTCGATCAAAAAGTTTTTAAGCCAATCGCGTAAGGGAGTGAAATTTAACGAGCCGGTGAAAGAGGAGTTGAAACGCCACATATTGGAACTTGATCATCACAAAGACGGTGTGGATAAGATCATCGATCTGCTCACCATATTAAAAATTATGGCCGGCACCAAAGATTTTACCTACCTCTCGGGAGATGCTTTCGCCAAATATGTAGATCATGATGATTGTGTTCGTATGAATAAAGTTTATCAATTTATTATGGATAACTACAACCGTAATCCCAGTCTCGACGAAGTCGCTGCCGTGGCCAATATGAGTGTAACCGCCTTTTGTCGATATTTTAAAACACGAACCAATAAAACTTATATACAGTTTCTCAACGAAATTAAAATCGGGCATGCTTGTAAACTCTTAATTGACCAGAAACTTAGTATTTCACAGGTGTGCTTCGAAACTGGTTTCAATAATTTCCCTCATTTCAATGCCCAGTTCAAGCGCATCGTAGGTCTGAGTCCTCGGAAATATCAATATCAGCACGTGAGACCCGCGCAACAAATGGCAAATGGGTAAAATAGTTTAAACAATTGTTAAGGACCTTTAATTTTTAGCTTTCCACATCCTCTAATTTTGGTCGTAGTTATAGGTTATTTTCAACCTAAATTAAAAATTCATCGCACGAATTAGTTCGAAACTAGCCCCACTTAGATGGCATTGTCCTTATTCTCGCTCAAAGGCAAACGCGCTCTGGTAACCGGTGCTGCGCAGGGGATCGGCTTTATCCTTGCAAAAGGTTTAAGCCAAGCTGGCGCTGAAGTGATCCTAAATGCCCGTAATGAAAAGAAACTGAATTCCGCATTGGAATTGCTAAAGTCTGACGGTAGGTCGGTAAAAGGCTGTTTGTTTGACATTACCAACCCCGATCAAGTTAAGGATTCCATTTCACTTCTCGAACAGGAAGGCCCCATCGATATCTTGGTCAATAATGCTGGTATTATCCGACGCGCCCCGGCCGAATATTTGGAGGAAGAAGATTGGGAGGCCGTCATTCGTACCGATCTTACCGCCCCTTTTTTGCTATCGAAATACGTTGGGAAAGGGATGATACAAAGAAAAAAAGGTAAGATCATCAACATTTGTTCCCTCATGAGTGAATTGGGAAGAGATACGGTTTCAGCCTATGCTGCCGCTAAAGGAGGACTCAAAATGCTGACCCGAAATCTAGCCACGGAATGGGCTATACACAATATACAAGTCAATGGAATTGGCCCGGGATATATTGCCACCGATATCAATACCGAATACAGAACGCCTGGAAATCCTTTGAACGACTATATTATCAATCGAACCCCGGCAGGTCGCTGGGGCACCCCAGAAGATCTGATTGGAGCAACCCTATTCCTAGCTTCAGACGCATCGAATTTTGTAAATGGACAAATTATTTATGTTGATGGTGGATTAATCTCCTCTTTTGGAAAACCGCCGATGCCCCCTATTAACGAATAAGTGGATGCATCTTGAGTCTTTTTTAACTCATATCGAATCTTCTACCCAGACCAACTTTATCAAAAGGAATATTATTTTTCCATTTAAACCGCAAAAAAGCACGCTATGTTGCTAATATACTTTAACTATCTGCAAATCCTATTTAAGTTACGTGTAACATTCCACGATAATTTTGTACTATTCACTCGTGGTCGTTTCCACGAATAGCAGGTGAGTAAGGCTATAGAGAACGCCCGACGTTAATAGCGTAATACGTATATCGAAATATCGTCTAGAAGAGTAGTTGTTCCGCATACAGGTATCAACCTGGAATTCTCCGCAAGCAATTTGTTAGTAAACCATCAAATTTAAAATGAGCCTATGACGCAAGAAGTCCGTACGAAATAAAAAAAGCAATGGCGCTCGACCCGCCATTGCTCTATTTTATCCTTTTGTTCCTTCCTCCACAAGTGGAGAATGGAATGCATTTGCCCGTCAATGTCATTTTCGAACAAATACAAATCAAAAATATGAAACACCTTGACTATTTGCTAACCCCCGTTAAAAAAATTTACTGGGGAGCTACGCTACTCGTCGCGTTAATATCCAGTACCGCTTGGGCTAGCCCTTTACCCATGGCACCCTTTTTTAAATCTTTACCGACTTCCCCTCCCCTACTCGTTCAGCCTGCTACGCACGGGAATGGGCATACTCCCATACACAAATCGCCTAAAACGTATACCGCGTCCGTTAGTAAATTAAATTCGGGAATTAACTCCCGGTCGCTTGCTGAAAGCCAAGCCCAAATCTTACGTTCCAATGCGTTTGATAATACCTTGCCCAATTCCGTATTACGCACGGTGACCGGGTTGGTGAGAGATGAAAAAGGTGAACCTCTTCCAGGTGTAAATATTCTGATTAAAGGAACACAACTGGGAACTATCACCGATTCGGATGGTCGGTTTAAAATAGAGGTTGCTGAAGG